>Ga0065711_1028624_pt1 | contig 40103 bp, 20 predicted proteins | sample Hoacrofraction12_FD_59098 | JGI IMG/M metagenome (GOLD analysis project Ga0065711, IMG submission 59098) | Hoatzin crop microbial communities from Cojedes, Venezuela - Epithelial fraction 12 v2 (version 2) | ecosystem: Host-associated > Birds > Digestive system > Esophagus > Crop | place... | reverse complement strand
CCAACCCTCCTGCCAAAGCAGGGTCACCTACAGCAGGCTGCAGAGGACCTTGTCCAGGCGGGTCTTGAATATCTCCAGAGAAGAAGAATCCACAAACTCCCTGGGCAGCCTGTTGCAGTGCTCAGTCACCCTCAGAGGGAAGAAGTTCTTCCTCATGTTCAGGTGGAACTTCCTGTGCTTCAGTTTGTGCCCCTTGTCCCTTGTCCTATTGCTGGGCACCACTGAAAAGAGTTTGGCCCCATCCTCCTGACACCCACCCTTGAGATATTTATAAGCATATATTAGGTCCCCTTGCAGCCTTTTCTTCAGGCTGAACAAGCGCAGCTACCACCTTCTCTCTTTAATCTTGATTCTGCAGATGGGAAGGATGAGATTGCTGAGTCTCTTCGTTTCAGAAGATTGCAGTGAGCTGCTGTTATGATCCAGAAAGATTCAGTATGGGGCCTCAGGCAACAAGCTGATGGAACACCAGAAGGGAAACCTTCAGGATACCATAAGCTTGTAAATGCCCTTCTTTGGGTGAATGATTCTACACAGTTGACTGACCATCACCATCTCCAGACCATCTGCTGCTGAGCGATTGTATTGCCCTACAATTTACCTTCAGTGTTTTGTCTGGTCTCATCTATAGCACATCATTGTATTGATCCTGTCAAGATGATGATGGCAAATAACACTCACCAGTAAACACTGCATGCGATTTTGCAAAAATTACATGCTACTCTAACTTCATGGGAAACAACGGCAACTGCAAAAGCTGAGCAGAGGCATAAATTGCTGCTGGTGAAAATGGCAGTAAAGTTGATTTTCCTGTTCCTCAGAAACAGTGAAGCAGTTGTGTTTGCCTTTGAAATATTGGTAAAAGCACTTAAAGGGGTTTTTTTGTTATTTTTTCCCTCCAACTGTTAAAGTTGTCCTATTATGCTAGTGGGAAAAAACTACAAAAAATTGTAAGCCTCACAAAAGAAAGAATCATTAGGAGGGCAGCAGTTATCTTGAAAAAAATCTTTTGCTGAAGGGCTAAAACTGCATAGTACAAAAAGGAATTAAACCTCTCTTCATGTCTTATCAGATAGAGTGCATCACCCCTGTCTGTTGAATTGTACTTCTCAGCTTTATTCTGTAGATCGCTGTTTTACTCCTTTTTCTTTTTTTCCATTTTCCAAGCAGAAAAGTATGCTTTGCAATATCCCCTGCACTGTTGTCCTACACAGGAGACTTTCTGAGGTTACGTTTGTTTATTTCATTTGAAATATTAAGTATGGTCCTAAAGGACCCCTGTCCCATATATGGACCTTTCCAAAGATGAAAGCACTGCATTTCTCACCTAGTCTTTCTCTAGAGTCTGATCACAGATTATTTAATGGTTCTTTCAGTGAAGAAAATCAGTGTCTATGCACATTTATAAATTCTCTCCTTTTCTGGAGCACAGATTATGAGAAAATTTGAAAGTTCTATAATAGTTTAAAATAGTTTTAATCTTTTGGGAAAACTATTGAGTCCCTGACCCGTAACAGAGCTGAGCCGTGGGAATAGCTAACACATGGCAGAAAAAATGTTGCCACAGGAAAAGAAAAAAAAAGAAAAGGAACAAAAAAAGGAGTCTTGCCTAGGGGAACAACACAATGAGTCTCAGCTCTACAAATGATTTGACAAGAGAACAAAATGAACCAAAACTTTAGAAACATCTCACATCACTTCAGAACCATCTGACACTTATAGAAAAAGGTATTTTGTACTCTTGTGTCTACATTCCTTTTTTTCTTTGGACTTTCTATTCTATTTTTATTCTAAAAAATGACCAAGTATAATATGGTAGTATTACATCGCATTGTTTATGCAAAAAAAGACCACAGCCTGAATGCCTTGTGACAAAATTCATAGCACTTCCTACTACTTCTGCAGCAGATTTATCTGGTAGAAAGTTCATTGGAATGTTCAAACAATTATGCAGTAAGTAATTCGGTATTGAAAAGTGTTCTCTGGGAAAACTGGGTGCTATTCTTATATCCATACCATTTCCATTTGACTACCTGATGGCATTTACATACCAGACAAGGGGCAACAGGCACAAACTGAAGAAGAAACAGTTCCACCTGAACATGAGGAAGAACTTCTTCCCTCTGAGGGTGACGGAGCACTGGAACAGGCTGCCCAGGGAGGTTGTGGATTCTTCTTCTCTGGAGGTATTCAAGACCCGCCTGGACAAGGTCCTGTGTAGCCTGCTGTAGGTGACCCTGCTTCAGCAGGGGAGTTGGACTAGATGACCCACAGAGGTCCCTTCCAACTCCTACCATTCTGTGATTCTGCTATCCTATGATACATTTGGTATAATCAAACAAAATAATGACATGTAATTTTTAATTTTTTTGGTAGCCCACAGTTTTGAAAAGAAATTAAAACAAACAAATTATTACAGAAATGTTAAAAATCAGGGAGAGTGATATTTTGCAATATTTAACCTTTCAGTATACTTTAAACCTCTATGCCTATGTCAACTACAAATACTCATTCCTCCTAATATTTCAGATTTTATTTCTGCACCTGTTCAATGCATTATGACAAACTGCAGAATTCACAGTTTCACACATACAGTAGTTACTGTAACATTCACTCCATTAGTGTCTGCCAGATTCATTTTGGGTTTGAAGCCTCCTATCTAAACTGACACCAACTATCCAACTGCAGTACCCTATGCATTCCTCATATGTCATAATGCATTAAATTTTATGTGTCACCACCCATCATGTTGTATCGTGTCATGCAGAAAAGCCGATGTGAGTTGACATTACACAAGATGATGCGGTCTAAGTGATTTAAAGCTATGCAATGCACTGAAGCAGAAAGGTGACACACTGCAACCAAGATGTAAATACTCACTTACTCCGGAGCATCAGCTATCTGCTAAAAACTTTTATTTTGGATAATTTCTAGAACTTGACAGAATGAGATCTGAACACTTTTATTGCGATACATAAAATACTAAACTCCTGGAATACTGCAGACTTGACTTAGACAGACAGAAGCATTGACAATTAAATTAAAAGTTATTATTTCTATTTTAAAAGACATGATTTCCACTAATATAATCTGTCGTACTAGCAGTTTTGATGCTGTTGAATAATTAGTTATACCGCACAACATCCATTTGAGGAATAAAAAACACATTTAGGGAACTGAAGTGGCAATAAGTAATGCTGTTAGTGAAATATATACAAAAATACTACAACAGGGCCAAAAATTTTGTTCCTCAGTGGCAGGGAAATATACAATGCCTGTTACTTTAAATGTCTTCTCTGATGATCAGAGGTAATAGATTTGACTTTGATTTTACAAATTTCATCTTGCCATATGAGTTTTAGGCTAACATTCATCAAATACAATTTTAGGTGATGAATGGAGGTGTCTAAGTTAGGACTAGTTCAAGGTTCCCGTCTAGTATGATTAGAAAGAAAAGTGTTAGGCAGTTAGAAAATCCAGTAGTACCGGATCCAGAAGTACTGCTGGAAGAGGCGGAGCAAATGTTCCCAGTAGGCATACACATGCATCTGTGTTTATATGTACATATACAAGGCCAGCCACACAGATCAGCACGGTAAGACACACTCAGCACTTGCACAAACATAAATAGCACCAGTGGCCTCATCCTGCACCCCTCTCTGCCTGAGCAGGATGAAGATACGTTACAGGGAAATACGTATACACACACACACACACACACATACATATACTTCTACATACGCACAAGTAAAGTGTAGATCGCTCCAGCAGCTGGGCTCAGATTCTCAGTCTCCCCAGAAATTTCATCTGGATCCCAGTCTCCCCACTTTCTGGACCTGGACATAGGTGTAGCCATGCTCCAATATCTGGTATAGACCTTCTCTCTTTCACACACTCACAAAAACACACACATACACACACACGCTTATCTCACCCTTAGAGACCCCTAGACTCCACGGTCCCTCCAGCAGCTGGCTCCAAAAACCAGTTCCTCTCACAGCCTTACGCTTAGAGACCCAACCACACCCCTGGCTCCCAGGCCACTTCACCTCCTTGCCAGTTAATCCAACTTGCTTTTCTGTAGCACTTACGCACTCACTTACAGACCCACATGCACTCCAGGTGCTGACACCACCAACATACAGACTACTGGTCTGACTACATTCGTTGGCACTTTGACACCCATACACACACACACACTGAAGAGACAGTCCCTCACCCATGAAAACTGTTAGAAATTGAGTTTAATCAGACGACAAGACAGACTGTGCTGAGCAGGCAAAAGGCATGGCCAGACAAAAGTAATGACCAGCCAACTCTACAAGACACAAGCCCCTTTATATGCTCATCCCTTTTTTTGCCCACATTTGTTCCTCCACAAATTGCCAAGATCGTAGAATCATAGAATAATTTGGGTTGGAAGGGAACTTTAAAGATCATCTAGTTAAGATCATCTAGTTAAGGATCATCCTGTAATAGGCAGGAACATCCTCAATTAGATGAGGTTGCTCAAAGTCTTAATCAACCTGATCTTGAACACTTCCAGCAATGGGGCACCCATCACTTCTCTGGGAAACCTGTTCCAGAGTCTCACCACCCTCATTGTAAAAATTTCTTCCTTATGTCCAATCTCTGTCTACCTCCTTTTATGTTCAAACCCATTCCTCTTGTCCTGTCACAACAGGTCCTGAGAAAAAGTCTGGGGTTTCACGAGAGCAGAGGAGAGGGGCAGAATGATCTCGCTTGACCTGCTGGACATGCTTTGTTTTAAGTAGCTCAGGATATGAAGGGCTTTCTGGGCTGCTAGTGCACATTGCCAACTTTTGACCAATCTTTTGTACGCCAGTATTCCCAAGTCCTTCTCTACAGTACTGCCCCAAATCCATTCAGCCACCAGTCTGTACTGACACCGTGAATTTCCCTGACCCAGGCACAGGATCTTGTGCTTGGCCTTGTTGAACTTCATGAGGTTCTCATGGGTCTATTCCTCAAGCCTGTCAAAGTCCCTCTAGATGACATCCCTTCTCTCCAGTGTATCACCTGCACCATTCATCTTGGTTTCATCTGCAAACTTGCTGAGTGTGCACTCAGTCCCACCATCTGTGTCATTGATAAATACGTTAAACTGTATGGGTCCCTGCACGGACTCCTGAGGGACACCACCCATTATTGTTTTCCACCAATATAATCCATGGAAATCGGTTTTTCACTGAGCCATTGGCTGCAACTCTTTGGATGTGGCCATCCAACCAGTTGCTTATCAATCTAGCAGTCCATCATTAAGCCCCACATGTCTCCAATTTAGTGACAAGAATGTTGTGGGGGACCCTATCAAAGGCCTTACAGAAGTTCAGGTAGATGACATCTGTAGCTCTTTCCCTGTCCACTGATGCAGTCACGCCATCACAGAAGGCCACTTGATTCATCCCCTTTCCTTGCCTATTGTTCCTCCCCTAACACACCGTAATAGACCTTGTATAATCCCCAAATGCTCTTCCCCTGCATCCTGTGAGGAGTTCCATGTCTCTAGACAGTGATTCTCCTCAGTCCAAAAGGTGCTCTGAAGAGCTGTTCCGAGTGACTCATTGGATGGGTGTCGTATCTGGACCATGAGACTGAGACTCTCTGTGGACAGACCTGGGACGGGCTGGGCAAGGTCTGCTTTCTAAATAGGGATACTGGGGCTAGCCTGCTTGCCACTGTGACTCTGTGTTCCTTATGTGTGTGTGGGGAGATGTGCCTTTTATGGGCTGATCACGTGCCTGGGCTGCGCTGCTCCTGTGCGTTATTTCTGGCTGTCCCATTTCCTCCAACTTGTAAAATGTAGGATAAGATCAGAGATCTTTGACTGTATTGTAGACCGTGCGTATATCGCATGGAAGTTTGTATTCTCTCATGCTGTTACTCTTCTCATCCTATTACTCTTCGAGAATGCTTTTTATGGTCAGAATCAGCCCTTTTTTGTAGTTCAGGTGGTATTAATTTGCCTTTCTGGTGGACCCACTGAAGTCCAGAGCAGATATTATCTAGCAAATTTTGTTTAGCCCCTGTCGCCTTCTCTTGAAAGCCTCACTTAAGACAATTCTTCACATAATTGTTAATTTTTCATTAAGGTAGGTGTTGGTCCCTTCTTCAAAATTCTCCCATTGTTAATGCATTTTAATCTATCAGTTGGTGATGCAGTTAACTATTCTATCATTGTTGATTACTCTGTAGAATTCTTCACTTAAATCTTTGTCATACTAATTTAAGCATTTGATGAGAGAGGTTGATTGCAAATTCAAAGCAATTTAAATATTTAGCACTTCAGTATTTTATGTCTTTCTGAATTTTTATGATGCCTCAGACACAAAGATGGCTGCATTCTATTACTTCATAATGACTGCATCATGATATGAATCGATTGAATGCAGTAGGATGCATTATGTTAAGGTATCCTTGAAAAGACACATCACAACTCTGTACTCTGATTTGTGCCACATTTCCATGAGTCACACCTAGAAGGAAGTTAATTGATTCTTATTTATGCAGACATACACAGGCTATGTGGTGGAATTGAAGGCAGAAAAGGAAAAATGCCAACTTCGCATCAGAAACTGCTCTCTCAGTGTTTAGGGTTTGATGGAGCAAATACCTCTTCAAGCTCAGCTTTCCTTGTCATCCAGTATTGCTGTTAGACCAAGTTAAGAAATGAAATGAAGAGTGATGTAGCTTAAGCTTAATCGATAATATGGCTATCAGAGTGTTTGAAATTCAAGATTTAAGTTGCTTTTTAAAGGTACTGCTGATTATAGAACAAACCTGAGGCAGCTAGGCTTCTGATTTCTGTTTCTCAAGAAGGTGCCTGAAGTTAGGTTTGAATACTTCTCTCATACAGCTGAGTGCATACATGAGAAGTGCTAGAGAGTTTATGAGAGAAATCATATATCACTTTGGCATTACCTTCTTTCTGTTCACCAGATAGTCTCCACACCCAGTAAGATGCTGCAGTTTTTTCCTCCATCATTCATTTGCATGTATTTTTTGGAACAACGTGTTCCTGTCTTGTGACTTCTTTGCAGTCCAGCCTGGAGGCAAGATGGAAAGACTCTGAAAACACAGTATGTCCAAAAGAGCTGCATTACATCCCTATATGAGATACTATATAAATGGGATAACAGAGCAAGGAATTAGACTCAAAGCAGTACCCATACACAGATTACAAGAAAATACTTCTGTTGACTAGGGATAACAGAACCTATATATATACACACATTTAAATATTATTTTGAAGAAAATATTGAATTTCTAAATAGGCAGTGACAGATAAGGATAAAGAAAGCTAAGTATTTTTAGCATAAGACACATTATACTGCAAACAATGAAGAAGAATTAAAATACATCGGTTATGAGGCTACCTGATAATTTGACACAAGCAACTGCTCATAGAATGGCCAGTGACACTATCAGCAGTACAAAAATTTTGAACATAAATTAAAATAAACATCTTTAAAAAAGACCCTGTATCTCAACTCCCAATACCATGTTTCATGTCTCCTCAGGGGGAAATTTTAAATCAACAGGATCATAGTTGTCTACTTCTGTAATTTCTATTTTTTTAGTGTGGGATTTAAACTACATATTCTTACTATTATTTAAAGTATGACTTATCCATAAGATTCATTACCTGAAGATACAACTGCAATGAATAGTGACTAGCAAATATTGACCTGGTCATATACCATTACCAAACGAAGCAGACACATTGTTGCTAACACCAGCTCTTTATGTTAACTCACAGAACAAGAAATAAAACAAGAAAAGAAAAAATAAAGGGAAAAAAAAAGAAGTTGCTATGAACATTTGTCAATCAATGAAGGGTTCTTCTGGGGCAAAAATGTAAACAGTATTAAATTTAGGACCAACATCATTATTCTAATGTTTGTTCTGGTACATTAACTTTAAGAAATTTATGGATGCTTGTTTCAGTATATTTTTAGTGAGGTACCTGTTATTCTACGTATATAGATGAGAAGATTGCTAATACAGAAATATTACTGGGCTAAGTCTGAAAACTATGTATTTGGATTTACATGATTAACCCGTCAGATTTGTGGTATTTGTTTTGACTTGTTTGTTGTGAATTGACTATGTTACATTTTTACAAAAAGTTATAGATGGGCAGCAAAACAGAAAGCAGCTACTTGCAGTTTCTTAGTCACTGTATTCTTGGTCGGATGAAATTCTCTGAGAGGAAAGTGATTATACTTTCCTTGACACTAGCTGAGCATGCACTGATATAACAAGCTTCTGGATTTCTGTGTGAGAGAAGATGAGCAAAATAGAGAGAAACAGACAATAGGGCCTCCACAAAGAGTAGCAAGATAAGGAGATTAGGAAGAAGGAAAAAATACGTAGCTGATGCCTAAACTAATCCACAGAAAGAGAGAGGCATTTTTTTTTCCTAGCGATGCAGAGAAAGGCATATATATTGCTGCAGTTTCGCAGGCTACTAAGGTGGAAGATTGACAGTGACCCTGGAGGAAGAGATGTGCCTTATTGAGGCAGAGGAGTTTTGCTGACAGAAAATCGGTATAGCTTCTGTTATATTTCTTTTTTAATGTACTTTATTTTTAAAGATTATTTTTTTAGCTTAAACTTTTAAGAAAGCACTTTTTTGGGGAGACAGGGGACACTATTTTTTTTTCACCTTAGAGAAGTAGGAGACTGAGGGGTGACCTCATTATTGTCTACAACTTCCTCATGATGGGTAATGGAGCTGATCTCTTCTGTCTAGTGTCCAGTGAGAAGATGAGAGGGAATGTCTTAAAGCTGCATCAGAAGAAGTTCAGATAGGGTGTTAGGATAAAGTTCTTCACCAAGAGGGTGGTCAAGCACTGGAACAAGCTTCCCAGGGACGGGATTATGGTCCCAAGTTTATCAGTGTTCAAGAAGGGTTTGGACAATGCTCTTAGCTATATGGTTTAACTTTTAAGTTGCCCTGTGTCAAATCAAGAGTTGGACCCGATGATTCCCATGGGTCACTTCCAGCTCAGGATATTCTGTGATTGTATGATTCTTACTTTAACAAAAAGTGACAGCAGGTATACTAGAATGATGTGGCCAACTTGAGGTCTTCTCACAGCTTTTTCTTAACATATATCTATATATTTATTAATGATTTAACATCTTCATTTACAAGAAATCTGGCTAATTAAACATTTATGTGCATGGTAGCTGTTGACCTGTTACTGTTATATGTCTGTTTCCAGGATGGCATAAAAGGTCCAGAAGAGACAGAAATAAATAATTCTGATCACCAAATGCCAGATGAATTCACTCACTTCTCAGACTACTTCTGATTCTCTCTCTGAATCTCAACAGGACAGACTATCTTTCCTGCAACAACTCCGGGCAATTTATTCTTCAAGGAATTCTACAGGAAAATGCGGATGACCACTGTAACGAATCTGCATTTCTACATGTACTGACAGTGAATTTCTTGTCTGAAGCAATAATTTCTTCCTCATTTAACAGTTTCCCCTTTATCTGCTGGCTGAATCTCAGTAATCATTGTGAGCGAAACCTGTGTAAAAATGCTTAAAAAGCAATACGCAAAATAAAATACCCTCCAATCCCTGATATACAACTCACAGAAATGCTGATCAAAATTTAGGTTGTTTCCATTTCATGGCAAATAATGACATTACATAGTGTGTTTGAAATTGTTTTATCTCATTATTTTACATTAGTAATAGAAATGCACTAGCAGGTATGTAAGATTTAAAATTTCTTTTATCTTTCACTTTTCAAATAAGTATTACTGCATAAAACATTACTCTTTAGGGCATGGTAGTTAAAACTGTTTTACTATTGTTAAATTCACTGTAAGTAATTGCTGTTTAATACTGAAAATATGTATATAATATTGAATGGGTTTTCCTGGTTAAATTATTATGAATCTCAAACCCCCCACATTTGAGTGAGTGTTGATCAGGACTTAATATAGAATGTTGTATAGGTGACCAGCTTTCATTTCAAAGGCTGAAGCCCAGGAATCACTGAACATTTCGCAAAGCCAACAGTCTGTTATTTATGTAACTAAAATTCCTTGCCATCCAGGTTGCTTCCAGGTAACTGCCCAGTGCTTCTACTATGGGGAATAGGTAAAATAATTTGAATTTTAACAATGTATAGGCATTCATATATACAACTCACTTCAATACACAAGAAGATTTGAATTATCAAAACAGTAGATATCAGAAACTTAGGATTTCGTATTCCAAATGTAATCTCATAATCAATGAACTAGACCTAGGTTTCTTCTCATCCATTGCTCCTCTAGGTCTAAGCTTCTCATTTCCCAGTCAAGTGTACTTCCACATAGCATTTTAGGTGAAATTAATCTGGACCCGAGCTTTAACAATCTGGTAAAGCAGAGAAGTCAGAATTACCCTTGTGAAAGTCTCACTTTGTCTGTAGCGAACAGAACGAGAGCCCTTCAGAAGGTGGTTTATCCCACCTTAAATACAAATCACTGCATGATGGCATTCTGGCAATGATTCTTCCCTTATGGCAATAGTGTTTCATTCCCTGAGCTCCGAAGTCTCATGCCTCGATTAGGTATTAATCTGGTACTAAGTGCCTTTGCTATTTTGGATATCATCCTGGAAGCTGTGGAGGGCCTGAAAGGTTAGATGTCACTGTGTGTGAGTGCTGAACTGAATAGCTATATCATTCAATGTGAAAAGACACTGTTCGATTATTCTTTTTTTTTTCCCCATCTGTGAGAGACTGAAAGGGTTAATATGTGTTAATGCCTCAAACACCAGGGTAAGTAGCCACCTCAGCCCCAGGGTTGTCCTAAGCACCCACCCACACTTGGGATCTGCCCAGCAACAGTAGGTGGCAAATGAGTAGCTGGATAACACAGAACAGGGAGGGCGGATAGGAGGATGCTCAGTTCTGCTTTCTGATGTGCCTTACCCAAATACGGCCAGAGAGACCCCTCGCAATGCCTTCCCCCCACTGGCACCTGCGCAGAAGATCACAAATTTCCTAGAAGCACCATATAAGTCGCCAAGAGGCGTGACTGAGGGCAGAGACTGAGCCACAAAAGACACACCTGCAAAGAGCCTGGTGTGAGCCCACCACCAGAGGATGCCAAGCCTGTCATTTTCATTGTGGGAACCTAGGGTAGTGATACATTTTTGCTTTCCCTCTTTCTTCTTTTTCTTTCCTTTTTCCTTTCCTCTCCCTCTTATAGGCATTTTTGACAAGAATCCATGTTGCCAATGCTTTCTACGTTTTCCAGGTTACCTCTGTTATAAATAAAATTCTTAATTGATCGTTTGGTGTCTCTTCACCTTAATTTAGCCCGAGAGGATTCATAGAACTTGAGTCGAGTTTCCCCCCCCATAGGCGGGACGCGACAGCCTCCCTACAGTATCTAAAACAAACACTCCCCATGTTCAGCATCTAAAAATGAGGGTTATAGACTCAGTTTCTTTCTGAAAGAGATTCCTAAAACAAGCTCTAACAGGTTACTGTTTCAAACAGCGATCCATATCAGGATAGAAGGACTAGCCTAGGGAAATGATAAACTGCTCTGGCAGGCCCAGGTTTCCTTCCTGGATCAGTAACTCTCAGAAGTTTAACTCAATTTTCCTAAATGCAATCTGCACTAAGAAATTGGAAAAATCTTTCAGTTTTGTGCTTGCTGTTACTTGCTGTGGGTCATTTCCCGCCCCACCCCGAAAAACTATGAAACAACCCAACTTTGCTGTAAAGAAGAATGGAAAAATCTATCTCCGCATTGTGCAAAACTTCTTCCACACTCTCTTCCAGGTAGCATTTGATATTTACTGTTATTAAAGGCAACAAAAATGAAGTGATTTTTTCTTAAATGATATTTTCTCTACTGAAAATTGTTTGACAAAAATTCTTACCACTTTTCATTCTTGTGCTATTGATTTCATAGAGACATTGTGCCTTCATTCAATTAGCTGAAAATGTCAAAGAGAGGAAGTGCTGTTGGAAAGTAAGTTTTTTAAAGCAAGTCATAGAATCATAGGATTATAGAATGAATCATAGAATAGTTTGGGTTGGAAGGGACCTTAAAGATCATCTGGTTCCGATCCCACTGCCATGGGCAGGGACATCTTCCACCAGTCCAGGTTGCTCAAAGCCCCGATCAACCTGGCCTTGAACACTTTCAGGGAGGAGGCATCCACAACTTCTCTGGACAGCCTGGTCCAGGGCCTCACCACCCTCATTGTAAAGAATCTCTTCCTTATATCTAATCTAAATCTGACATCTTTTAGTTTAAAATTGTTGTTCCTTGTCCTGTCACTGCTTGCCCTTGTAAAGAGTCCCTCTCCAGCTTGCTTGTAGGCCCCCTTCAGGTACTGGAAGGCTGCTATAAAGTCTCCCTGGAGCCTTCTCTTCTGCAGGCTGAACAACCCCAATTCTCTCAGCCTTTGTTCATGGGAGGGGTGTTTCAGCCCTCTGATCACTTTTGTGGCCTTCCTCTGGATCCACTCCAACAGGTCCATGTCCTTCTTCAGTCAGGCCTGATAAATAATTAACAAAACAAGCAAAGGTGACAAGGTGCTAAACAGCAGGAAAACTAAAAGGCACATGAAACAATATAGAACCATTGCAAGGACATTTTTTTCTCTTTATCTTGTCTTCACAGTCTCAGAAGGAACGTTTTCGAAATATTGCACGTCATGCAACATTTAAGTAAAACTTTGCTTAAATAGACAAGATCTAACTCACACAGGGGTTTGATAGTCAACTTTTTTTCTAAATTATTCATGTGGGAAATTTTTTAATGTGTATCACTAATGTGAGCTGTAAGCATGTAATTGATGAAATCCTTCTTCAAGACCCTCAGGAAGGTGATTTAAAATAGCAATTTGTTAAAATAATGTCTGTTAGCTCTGATTTTCCCATGATCTTACCGGTTAACACAGCATGTTCATTTATCATTGAACTCGGATTAACTCACTCAAACTATGACCTAACCTTATCAAAGTTACTTCAAATTACCACCCATTAAACTGACTGTGTGCTGTAGAAGAAACATCTTATTAAGTATGGGTCACTTTGCTTGCATATTTCAAGTGTGAAATGATGCTAGAAGTGACTTTTGTAATGTATTCCAAAGGTAGATTTCAAGGTGTATATATTTTCTGTGTAAAATTTAACATTTTATGTATTTTATTGGCAATAATATTTTAAGTCCATGGAAAAAGTTTTTCTTTCTCTTTCGCTTGTAAATAAGCATAGAATGTGAAGCAGACTTACTGTCTCTCAATGCTGCCATGTAAACAACCACTGAGGGATTTTTGCTAATCAAAAATATAAAAGTCTTCCAAAAAAAATCTCATAAATCATGCTTTAATACCCAGTACAAAAAGTGTGCACTAATAGACCACCAAAGGGAGGACCTTTAACCTGTATGGTTTTCTGTCACATGGGAGAATCGGTTCCTGTCAGAGGCTGGAATACTAATTGAAGTACTGACTTATTATGCAGCTAGGGTTGATCCAAAAAAGTTCTTATGTAAATACATACAAATTTCACACCTGGGTAGATGACTTTGATACTCCATGGCATTTGAAATGACACTAAACATTTTATTCAGGCAACAAAATAATTCCTTAGAATTTTTTTTTCCCTGCAAGTCACCAGAAGGCTACAAGCAAGACTTCATCAGAATTGCCGTTGCATGGCTTGTGTCTGTTGTGGAAATGGCCACAGTTCTAGTGAAACTTTTTTATTTTTTTCTGTTAGGGGCAATCATTACAACAGAACTGTTTTTTACAGTATAACCTGGATCTATCAAATTCTTCCTGCAAAAAATCTGTTCTGACTTTTTAGATTACCTCTCATCTTGTCTATTATCAAAGATAGAGAAGAAATTAAAATATTGTATAGGATTTTTTGTTTAAATTATAGTGAAGTTTGAAAAATTTAACACTCCAGGGAGAGAGAAGTAAGAAAGCCAGTCATGACTTTGTCATATAATGTTATTTAAGTGACAAGCTCATACCGTAAAAGCTGAAGACAAGGTTTCGATTCATGGAAGACCCACTAATAAATATCTGAAGATCCTTAACACAGAAAAGTAAAACTTAGTTGTACCTGTAGTAGCTGCTGTCAGTCATGCAGTAAAAATGTATTTGAGATCTAACAAAATTCTGTATCTCAAACCTGAAAATAGTATCAGAAATATTGATCTAAAAAATGAGTCCAGAACTTTTTTGAGTGCAAGGACAGACTCCCATAAAAGAACAATGTCACTTTTCTGTTCTCCTAAGCCCTTATGATTTCTTTTTTCTCTTTCTCGGTATTTCATTTTAGAAAAACATGGGCAGTAGAGAAAAAGAATATCCAGAGCATTATTTTTTCAGTTTTTGAGGCAGATTATCAGCAATAAAGGGAAGCTAGAATTCTCTCACTCCACTAGCTTCTGTACCTGGGAGCTAATTTCTCAGTTCAACATAAACCCATTTTTTTGATAATTTTTTAGTAATCAAGAGGTTGGGTTAAAACTGTGGGGACAGCATCCCAAAAAGTAAGGAAGGCTGCAAAAGCCAAATTCCATTACTCCCCCTGCTACATAATAAGGGGAGACTATGGCCCTGCATTCAGAAAATTAAATTTAAGCACATGCTTATGTTGATAGAACTTAAAACTATGACAAGTAATGTGGGATTATTGACAAAAAACATAGCTTGAAAGAAAGGATGGGTTGGAAAAGATCCAGTCTTTCTTTATGAAGATTGTGTCATGAGCTATAGTTTAATCATGAATGTAAGTAACTCCTTTCATAAAGATTCACTGTCTGTTTACACATCCTGAAAGCATGTAATGCCTGTTTATTTGCACATCCTGGTCTTCCTTAAATTTGTCCAACATTGGACAAATATTTCTCAATTGTTCAATAGTATTTGATGCAATATTTTAATTTTGTCACATTTTTTCCTATTTATTTTGCTTCTGTTCTTATTGCTGTACTGAACCACAAAAACACAGATATACCTGTCATTCTTCCCATCCTAAATGATTTAGGTTTGACTATATTTGACCCTTGTGTATACCTATAGGTTTATAAATTCCAAATTCTCTTCCTCATGCAAGGTATATTACAGATGTAAAGTATTTGGTGATACATTTTTGACTGTTATGTGCACATTAATGGAATAGAAATGTAGCATTGTGCAATATCCTAATGTTTAAGATGGTTCGTGTGGAATACTCCATGTAATTTGAAATGAAGAGCCTGTCTCTATTTTGTTATGAAATGTAGATGCCAATTACAGTCTGTCATTTATCTCTTCAATGCATTCATTTATCTTGACTGTGAAAAACATGGTTATGTAGGAGCAAATCAAAATTTAAATAATGCAAAGAAACATTCCATCATGAGTAGAAGGTTCCCATCAATCCCATTACCACTCTTTTAGTTCCATGAAACTGCTGGAGCTTTGAGAATGTAATGACTCTCACACAGCCTCATCAAGCATGCTAGTACTAACAGGATAATAGATACTGATGAAATATTGCCAGTTTTCAGGGTCCAACACCAATATCTTCCAGGAAAAGATATATTTGGAAATTGCAAAGAAACAAACTAAAAATTATTTTTGATGTAACTTGAGTCCTGTTTGCTGTTTGAATGTATTGAACAGCAGTGCTAAAATATCATATTATAAGGAAGCTTTTTTTTAAAATGGGTAGCAAAATGAACGAACGTTTTATGTTTTAGTTGTTTATGACAACAAAATGTAGGATTGTTTTTCTCCTTCAGTTTCCTCGGTTCCAGGCTAGAAGAAAGCAGAGTCTACTGAAACAGAAATTGATGGATTACTCTAATAAAGTGCCACTGTTATCACACCTCACCTGGCTGTTACAGCAAGCGATGACAGGTATTCTCGCAAGTATGGATGATATCACAATGTCCTTGATATACCCTTGCATAATGGATGAGGGGAGTCTGTGCAGTAGCCACATAGTTTTAAACTATGCCAGGGAAGTATGGTCATTTAGGACATTCAGGATTCCTTATGTAACTCGGGTTAAAATGAGATTCTTAACAGAATTATTGTAGAAATATGGTAAAATAAATCAACAAAAGCTCTTTTCCTGACTACCTTGTGTATCTGGAATATAATCTCAGCAAAATCAGTCAGCATTCCCCGTTGCTGTGTTCCAAAGGTAGGGAATGAATAGATTTGTTCACTGAAATTACCAGTCATATTGTGATGGTATACCTATTACGTGTAGCAAATGTCGTTGCTGCAATGAAGAAAAAACATTTAGTTGGCACTGTACAATCAATAGCAAGCAATAATGTATTTATAATAATGTTGAACTCAGAAATTCATTGGGAAATTGTTTGATATATTGGATTACAGAAAAAGAAAAAAAGTGACCAAGACATCTCCAACAAAATTAAAAAAAAATTTGTATATTACTAAACACTTTGTATGCCTCCATTCTCAATGCTAGGCTTCTGTTAACTCAATATACTGGGTGGATAAAGACTTATAATATCTTTTTAAAATAGAAGGCGAGTCAGACACAGAAAAAATTTTTCTCAGACAAGCCTGTGTTAGACCACTACTGTTAGCCTGAACCTTGTTGGATTATTTTAAATCATTGTTGGTATTGATCTTCTTCACACAAAAAAAACAAGAGATACAATGTTTAAAGAAATTTATGATTGCGTAACATAGATGGACTTAGCTTCATTCTCACGATAGCAATGCTATTTTGTTGATGATTGCTTTGTCCATGCGTAACATAAACCTACTGAAACGGGAAACAACGTTTTTTTTCTGTCAGAAGAGCTAAAATACTTTTTATTAAAGAGTAAAAAAGAACTATAACTTTCTTAATATTCACTAGACTGCTTATGTAATACCTACCATCATTTTAGAGTTGAACTGTGATTGCCCAGCATCTATTATTGAAGAATTTCTTGATTTGAATATTCTGTAGTGCAGTGTCTAATATAAAGTCCGCTAAAAGCACTAGTTTAGGAGAAATGAATGACATTTTTTTTTTTCCTAAAATGTCTTTATTTACGAGATATGAATCCAGGAAGTCTGGTGGCCCCAAACTTGATTTTGGGAACAAGTTGGTTATGTTGACTTACTGGCTTTTTCCATCCATTACATCTCTAACTCTTTATTTTCAGTTAATCAAAAATGTTTTTATGTCTCTGCAAATTTCTGTTCTTAAGAAATTAGTAGGACATCTGAGAGCGAAAAATATTGAAATCTCAGGAGATTGTTCTATAGCATATAGCTTATTTAGCAGCTTTTACTGTTTGATTTATCTCTTTTTGTTGCACTATGACTTCTTGAAATGCTTATACAAATTAATATGAGCTTGAAATCCTGACTCAATCACAACATTCTTCCCTCATATTCCTCAGTATTTAAACTGATATTGTTTTCTGAAGGTGGTATTTAGAGACACTTTTTACCATTTTTTAAAAACATGAAAGATACTTTTTTAATAAATTAAAGTTGCCTCTGAGTTAATTTCTGAGTTTTACTTCCAACTATCTGTAACTATTTCTTATCCTGAGTAAGCTCCTTTGTATTTTTGTACCTCTGATCACTGACTTTTCAGAAGGAACTGTAATACTTCATTTTTCCTGTGCTTCCACAGTTAATTTTCATTTGGGCTACATCTTCATGTTAAACGCTATCTTCTATTATGTGCTTCTTGTTTCATACTTGAGAAAATAAGAATAATTCAAAAAACAACTAAGATTAATAATATCTGGAATGTGAATCTTCCTTTGTAGACTGTAAACACTTAAATTTGGAAGTGTTTAATGTGAGTGTTTGCTAATGAAGGAAGGGTTCAATTCAATTGTCTTAAACTGTGCTACAATTTACAGAGATACTGTTTCAAATGATGAAAGGATTTCACTGACAATCAGCTGTGTCTCTGTAAAAGCATTTTGTAGCTCCTGTGTTTCGTCTGCAAGACCTGTGTGCCTGACCCTAATGCTGCTAGACAAGGCAACTGAGTTGAACCCTAACCTGGAGTCTCTATGAGCTGAACTGGTTTCCAACTTTAATATTTTGACTCCTGTAGGGGTAAAAAGACTACACCACAAGTATGTGAAGAAAGTATATTGTGGCTTAGCTGAAGGTGAGTCTGCTAGCATCTTTTATCAAGGTTTCCCAATAATTTGTGTTTACAAAACCTGCAGATCTTTTATACTTTACAGAATTTTAATTGCTTCAGAAAACTGGAACAGCTTCAAAAGACACCTACCCCAAGGCATTGATTTACAGTATGGAAAGAACGGATTTAAATCCCTGAGATAATCAAGTAGAATAAGGAATTCTTTCCAAGCACCAGAGATATCAAGGGAGATTTCTCACAGATGGATTATGAACTATTTTCGATGTTGTCAGAAACTTCAGAATGGACTCAAACAAGTAATCATTTTCCTTTTTATTTTTTCAAAATATCCCTTATTGTTTGCAGGCACAATTCCCCACATCTAAAAGTTTATCCACATTGAAAGAAAATTTGTCTCTGTCTTTTCTAGTTCTCTAATCCTTTCCAGAAGCTTTTGAGCCTAGGTGAACATTACCAAACACATAAAATTAATGACCCTAAAAGTATTTCTTTATATGATAATACCTTCATTGATTTTTCATTCTGTAAATCTGGAAGATTATAATTTTTGCTTTATACTCCTTAATAAAACGCAGTGTTTCAGCCACAGCAAAATATCTGTTGGAAAGTCTGGCTACAAAACAGGTGAGAACACCTGAATAAACATCTGTGGTTTTTATTATGATAATAGTGTCTCATTTTTACAACATGTTAACTTTAGCCACAAGAACCATCTTTTTGTGTCTAGGTTTTTGATGGTATCATTCATTATTAAAATGAATTAAATTGTGAAATGGTTTAAGAAAAATGAAGTTGATAATAGAAAAATGCTAAAAAAAATAATTTCATATTTTTAGCCAAAGCTTTTCTTTCAAACCTAGATGTAATTCCTAACACTTATTACACTGTGTGTCTTCTTAGATGTTAACTACTTTCCTCTAAAAATCCAGACTGAACTTACAACAATACATCTGACAAGATATTTAAAAATCTTTCACATCAAGCACTTATACCATTGTACTTTTAACTACTGGACCAACTGAAATGCATGGTCATTAAAGCATGGTACATATTTTATTTAATGTTGATAAGATACCATTTTTGTACAGTTTACTTCTATTACACCCATAGCTACTGAGAGTAGAAGCTTGATAGTATAGTGAAGTACCAAAAATCAGTAATAACTGAATTTTAGACTAAACAACTAAGAAATTAAAGGTCAGTTAAATAAAGGAATGGACATAGATAACAAACACAGTGCAAGAGCAGATGTAGTATTGCTGCTTTGCAACTTTAGAAAACTTGAAAAAAGTAAAAAGATTACTGAGGTGAATAATTGCACAGCTGAGTAGGAATACAGTCAAAACTTTAATAATGTCATGCAATTTTAGATGAGCTATCTAGCTTAAGAGACTAGATCTTTAGTGGTGTTATTCCTGTTTCTTCGAAATTGAGTGGATTTTGCCATTAGCCTGATGGAAGCCTTGTTCAAGTAAGGGTTATAGAAGTGGGCCATATGTGTTGTTCCTTGTCCAAGGACCATATAAAACAGTCAGGTTTTCATTGAATGAAGACTTTGGTACATGCAAAGTATGAATAGGTTATCAGTAATTTTTTTTAGATGGATTAATATTTTATTTAAAATTCTGTGGTTTGTAAGGAAGATTGTGACTGTAGAGAAGAAGGAAATGAAATGTTTCCACTGTCTTCTTAGCTCTTTCCCGGTTTTGATAAATCCTTTGAAGGTTGTTTGGAACTTCTATCTGAAGATAAATACAGATGGAGAGTAAAATTGGCACTCACCACCAAGTTTGGTCTCTGCAGCTACGTTTTCTTCTTTGTATTTTCTTCTTGCTGTGATAAAAAAAAATAATAATAATAATACCCAAAAACCACAAAACCAAACCAAGACAGAAAAACAGCAGCAGCACATAGTTTGAGGTACAGATCCCTAGGCCAGAGCTGTAATGATTGTCATTATCCCAACGGCTTTTCTTCCATTTGAGTCAGCATCTGCCCTTTTCTTCTGCAATGGATTTTTCTGTTTTGGGGATACAATAGCAAAGGGAAGGCCCAGACTGTAACATCAATGGACTTTGCAAGTAGATATGCTTGCTACAGTGGCCTCTCTTAGATGTCTTTTCTTTTGCAAAACTGAAACAATTTTGTTTGCATATTTGTGAAATTTTCTGATTGTCACAGTTGTTTAACTTAATAAACGATTATTACAGATAATTGGAGTGAGTTATGTTCAAGCATCTGATATATGATTTTATAATCTCCAGGGTACTAGTTATTGTATATCCTTGAGCAGAACCCTCAGGCTTACATTTTAAAAGATTTTTCTTTAACTACACTGGAGTTTTGAAAATGTTCAGTACGCTTAAGCCTGGGCATTCTGTATGAAAAGGGATTGATGGCAGATATGGAACTCACATTTTGGTCGTCAGAGGTAATCATTTAAGACAGAGGCAAAAAATGTAGGGTTTTTTAACATCTAGATGTTATTTTTTTGTACATCTTAATGAGGCTTCTCAGGTCCCTACTTCCTGAGTGACATATTGACACAGTGGTGACAAGCACATCTATTGATATCAGTCACGAGATAGAGTGGTATTGAATGGGGTCACTTGGTGGGATATGTATAGAACAAAATGATGGAAACGAAGATTCTGTTGTCTTCTCTGATCAGGGCACCCTTGCAAAAGTGGAGTGTCACAGCTCCTCTATTTCTTTGTTTCCTATTTTTGTCTATTTCAGATACAAAATCCCTGACAGGTGGCCTGGTACAAAAATTCGCAGAGAAGGTAAGATCTCTGTGCTAGTCTGCAAGAGCTGGATGTCTGGGGAAGTGAAAGGCAGGAATCAGCTGTGTTGCACTCAGTGCTTTGGTCCAGAAGCTCTGCTCAGTGTGTACAGGGATATATTACAGCTTACTTTTCTAGCAGGTGTGTGTTTAGTTTGTACACTGATTTGAAAATATAGTGAAAAAATCTTAGCTGGTATAATTCATAATAACTACCTCACATGACTGGTTTATACCTGCTGAGTGTAAAACCCATAGGTTACTTACATAAGTACTGGATTTAGAATATTTTAAAGATGAATCAGCTTTAGACATCCAAGTTCTAAACTCTTTAGTCAGACCATTTCTCAGCTTTCTATGTAGAAAGTGGTCTGACTAAATTTAAAAAAAATAAAAGAAAGAAAAGGATTTTAATTATGCGATAATACAGACTTCAAGTGTTTGAAGAGAAGAGTAAATCTAATTTCTGGATCACTTCCACAGAATTCACAGCAGCTAGCTCACTACACAGGAGATATCTACAGTAATGACTGAACAATTGGACGTTCTACAGGCTTCCTGAATGGCAATGTGGGAATAGCATTCACAGCCCCATCTGATTTGGGACCATCCTCAAATCCCACTGCCCTGAACCAGTGGTCTTTAAAATCTCAAAAGATTGCGCTTATTGTTTCTGATACTACAGTGAAGTAAAAGAAAATACATCTAAGAATTTGTAGTCTTTCTAAACAACAAAAAAACTTTATGTCCCAGCAAAGGTCTTAGTTAAGGAACGTTAAATCTGCAGCACTTGAAAAACTACAGATCAAACATTGGATCTAAAATGTTATAATACGGTGCATACTAAATATCTGCATGTTGCTAGCTTGCCTTTCTAAAGGCACAGCTCAGACTGCTCTATTCTAATCATCTGTATACTATCTCCATGGTGCCTGCTCATACAGGAAAATAAGACCCATAATGCACTACAAGTTATTTGGTATCTTAGTGAGTTTTCAAATGAGAAACAAGCAATGTTAGAGAAAACAGTGAAAGAAGAATTGGGGGGTGTGGAGAGGTGGAATCAAACAAATTGAAAGCAAGCAGATGGTCTCTGTTTGAACGCATTTACCTGGAAAAGATATAGATATATACATATATAATTTTTTTGCAGGAGCAGGATTGCTGCTTTTGGTAGAAGTTCGGAGAATGAAAATATAAAATTTATGTATTTAGAAATGCATAATTTCTATAGATAAGGAAGGCTGAACTGAAGACTGCTACTCCAATGCAGTTATCACCTTGTGTTCTGTATTTTAGGATGAGTTGGTTTAGCATGTTTTAGTTAATGAACCTATTTATGAGTGGAAGAGAAGTAAACCTGAAGTGATACAGCCATAGAAATTTTGTCTGGTGGAGGTCATCTAGTCTTACCTCCTTACTGAACCAGGACTACCCCTAAGACTGGAATGACTTTTCCATGTCAATTTCCTTCAAGTGCCTGTAAACAGATACTAACAGGAAAACGCCCATTGTCTTTGCAGGAACTGAGCTAAGGCTGAATAGTGTAGGGTTTTCTGGTTCCTCTTTCTTGCTCTTTCTGAAGAAAAGTATATCTCATAGCCTTTTGTAGATGCCAGACACCTCCTCCAACCAACAGAATCTTTCACAAACCAGGAGTTCTTTCACATCCTCAAATATCTCCTGGCTGGCCTTATGGATGGGAATAAACAGCTTTCCCAAATAGTCTCTATCACTGTTGATTATCACTGTCCTTCACAAACCATGTTGATATCCCCAGAAGTCTGGGATCAGGCTTTGTGTAGGAAGACTGAAGAAAAGAATATGTTGATCTTTTCAGATTTTTCCTGTATTGCCCATCAGTAATTTGTACCAGCTTTTCAACAACACATTCACATTTACCCTAAATTTCTTCTTGTGACTAGCACACTTGTAGCATCCCTTCCTGTTGTTTCTGTTTCCAGTCAGTTTTAGCTCCTGTGAGGTTTTGTTATTACCAATTTTACTCCTAAATATCAAAGCAATGTTTTTATTCTTCTCCTTTTTTCCTGTACATGTTTTCCTATCTGCAATGCTTACATTTTTGTGTTTCAGTTCTTCCTGATTAGACAAGTGGGTTTTCTGACAAATTCCATCTTCCTCCACCACAGGATGTTTTATCCCGGAGGTTTCAGAAAGCTTTCTTCAAAAATCAGTCCATTAGCCCCACCACGGCAGCTTCCTAGGAGATTTTTGCCTAGCAATTCCTTAAATAGGCAAGAGTCTGCTCTCCTAAAATCCAAAGACTCACCAGGGGTTTTTATCACCCCAGTCTCCCTCCAGATCTTGAATTTGACCATCTCACAGTACTGCCACCCAAGCTGCCCTGTCTGACCATGTTCACCTGTTTCTTCTCTATTTCTAAGTTGTAGGTCAGATAGAATATTACTCCTTTTTGTTCCCTCTAGAATTTTAATTAGGTAACCATCACTGACTCACTCTAGGAATTTCCTAAATTGTTTGCACAATGTTTGTTAATTCCCGTCAGGTGTCTGGATGATTGAAATCCCCCATGAGGATTAAGGCCTACTCTTAGGAGATTTTTACTAATGTGTTTGTAAAACACCGTATCTACTATTTCCTCTTAATCAGGTGAAGTGAACAAACCTCATCACATCACCAGTGTTACTACCTTTTCCCACCTTGACCAGATGCTTTCAACAAGCACATCTCCAGTTCATATTCTCAGGACTATGTAGCTCAGAAGCTCAACTGGCTCAAGGACTAAAATTTTTCCATTTTTGTATAACTTTCCTAAATAGCTTACATCTATCCATGACCATTCTGCATTCTTGCCACCTTACCAAGTCTTTGCATTTCTGATCATGTCAGTCCAGCAACAATGCATGAAATTGAAGTTCTTTTTTGCTGCCTGGGCTCTAAGAATAAGCACACAAACACTTACTAAAAACCTCTGAACATCCTCTATTTTGAGATAAAATGTAAAAGTCGCCTGCTTCAAGAACCTACACCCACGTGTACAGTTCTTCCTTTTTTACTTTAGGGCTTCAGTTCCTGTTCCCTGATGAGCAGGGTTTATACCTCCTACCAGTTTAGCAAGCATGTTTGCAAAGCTTCTTTCCTTTCTTGGTAAGATGAATTTCACCTTTTTCAAGCAGCTCTTCTTATTCCTCAAATGAGACTCCATGTTTGGGGAAGCTGATTTTTTGCTGGTGACAACCACTACGGATGAGTGTCGGTCTGCTGATCGTGTCTGCTCCTACCTGTCTTTGCCCTTGACTGAAATGACTGATGAGGTGATTACTTAGGACTTTGACTCCCTCCTTTTTGTCCACAAAGTCATATAGTGACCTTTGATTTTCTCAAGTAGATCCTGCCAGTAGAATTTGTGCCCATACAGATAAGCAGCAAGAATAGTATTCAGAAAACTGAGTGAGCATTGGTGATACCTGTAACATTACAGACCCGCTACAGAAAAGTAGCAAACCTCACTGGATAATGGGTGTTCTGCAGATTTCTGGCACTGGAGAGAGTGCTCAGTGACTGACACTAGTTACTTCCTCTCTGTAGGAGTTTCTTTGAAGACAAGAGATACCCACTGCAACCTCTTCTAGCAGAAGCTGTAGGTTTAGTCTTAGAGGCTGTCATGAGTCTTGAGCTCAAGTTCTGTTCCTGATGAGCAAGAGTTATTAATGTAAGGTCATACACAGAATCAGACACTATCAATAGCATTTTTATGTTTTAATTTGAAATCTATGTACCCACACTAGGTGACCAGATAAAGTGCTTAGGACTTCTTATTCCAAAGTATTTATCTTTCTATATCCCTATACATCTGAAATGCAGACCTCTAGCCTTTAAGTTCATAGAGTAACTGATAGCAGTAACAGATTGTCATGCAATTCATGGTGGCTATGGGTTTCAATATTAGTTGTTTACGGAAGACAGAGACGACTCACATATTCTTATAGTTTCCCTCTTTTGCTTTGTTACAAAATCCCTCTCTTTTGATTTTATAGAGATAGCAGCAGGGGAGAGCAGTAAGGCAGGCATGGTTCTGGGCAAAGTATCTGTTTTATTAAAAGTACCCAATGCTAAAAAGTAGTCATCCAATTTTCTCACCAAGGAGAATTTGAATTCATATTTCAGTTTCTCACCACATTGCCACATTTGTTTGATTGCATACTTATCTGGCAGGGTGGCATTTGGTATTTCATAAGTCATTTTAGCCCTTCAAATGTGAATAGAGAACAAGAACAGACACACATTTAAGTAGGAATAGAAGTAAAGGAGGTCAGTAATTTTCCATTAACAAATTATCAATGTTCATTTGTGATTAGTTTTTTTTAATATGATTATCTGTACTGCACATTCAAATTATACTGCATATATTTTATGTGACATTAGGAGTAAAAAATCTATGTGTCCTTAAAAACATAGATGTATGTTTGGAAGAACAGAGGCTATATGTATATGTATGTTGTGTATACACTCCCTTGTGTTCATGCAGACATGTGCACACAATGAATACGAAAAAGAGAGTACTGCAGTCAACAAAATGCGGACCAGAAGTAAACAATTGCCTGGACATTTTAATTGATTGATAAAAGGGAATCGTTCGTAGTTAATGATAATTTTCTTTTTTTCTTTATTAAACAGACAGAAAAGCTTAGTATGTTTCCCTGGAGGGAACATAATCAGAAAATGAGAAAAAAAATTATTCTTATTAAGCAGTAAAACAAGATGTTAAATGGCAGCCCCGAGTAGGAAGTCATGACTGCTGTCAGTACACTGTCACTCACTTTCCCCTAGTGAATTAATTTGCCATAAACATTAGAAATGTCATCCTTCATGTCAGAACCAAAAACCGTTAGAGTTGCATCCAGAGGATTAAAAGGAATTTCTGAGGTATCTAGAAGCTTTTATGCTTCACTAATCTTATTCTTCAGCAAGTGAATTCTTTGGATTCTAACTCAATGTTTAAACCAATGGACATCTGTCTATTAAATTTATATACCCAAAGCAATATTTCAGAACACCAACCGATGCAAAAAGTAATAAAACTGGAAGAGGCAGGATTCTGTGGCAGAATGAAAGATAGTACTTTATTATGGAGAGCTGGACAACTATACAGCATATGGTTTACTTGTAGAAAGAGAGATTTTTCTGCCTTTAGGTAGGGAAAAAAAAAGGGGATTGTTGTTATATTTTTTTTGGTTTGTCTGTTTTATTTTGAAGTTCATGTAAGTTCCGTTACTGCTATTTGAAGAAAGAACATGTATACTGGAGAAAAGAAAAGGAAATCTGAGAAGTGAATAAATGTGAACAAAATTACCTAGCCAAAATTTAAACTGCTGGATTGTGTAATTCACACATGGACCTGTTTCATATTTAATGTTGCTCTGAATCTATTTTTAACAAAAAATAAAGTGCTTCTGCTAAAATTTGCACTACAGTTATTTTTAATTATACACATGGCTCTTGCTCAGTTTCAGTACAATCCTTTTAGAGACTGAGCTGGAGAATTGCTCCATTAAAAAACCTAAAATATCATCTGAGTTAGTTTAAAATGGAACAGGATTCTTCCAGTAGTCAATATCAGAATACAATGAAATACATTTCTAAAAACAAGTATATAAAATTGACCAGGAAGATATTTCACTAGCTTTTTTTCCTGGGACAAAAATGAGAAAAAAAAATGTTGATGAGCCTTATTTGAGCACACAAAACCATGATGTTTAAATAAGATGAAAATACCATCTGGTAATCCTGTTGCTGCACTATATAATATGTAAGAACACAAATTTTTACAAACCTGGCTAGGTAGAAAGGAAAAAAAAAAATGAATTTATCAGATAACCTTATCTGAGGATTTATTTATGTATGTTACACCTCAGTTTCTTGGCATCTAAAGTTTTCTCTTGTAATTTAATTTAATTTATGCAGCCTAGCATAGAGCTGGGTGAAAATATTTCTTTTTTACATTTTGGGAAATCTTCAGTAAAAATGTTTATTGACCTGTTGCACCTTTAAACTTCTGCCTTTTCATTCTGTAAAAAAAGTAGACTAGCACTGAAAATGCATAGCAACTGAATTTTAAAATGCTGCTTACATTTATTTAGACCAGTTTTATTCTTACAGTAGGTTAGTGTTCTGCACTTTTTACTGTGAAATGAGTTTGGTTTCTGTCCTGGGTTCAGCTGGGGTAGGGTTAATTCTGACCAGAAGCCAGGAAGGGACACAGACGTCCAGCTGATCCAAATTGGCCAAACAAACGGGGTATTCGACATATTCGACACGTGACATCATGCTCGGTTCTGAGTGGGGGAGCTGCCTGGGGGGAGGTTAATCATGGCTCGAGAGTGCACTGGGCATCAGGCAGTGAGAGAGTTGCTCTGTGCATTCCCCTGTTCTTACCAGTATTATTGTTATTACTGTTTCATTTTCTTTGCTGTTCTTTCAAACTGTCCACAAGTTTTGCCTTTTTTTCTTCTGATTCTCCTCCCCACCCCAGTGGGGGGAGGGGCGATAGAGCAATCATGTGGTCCTTTGTTGCCTGCTGTGGCTTAACCATCAGTTTCTTACTTCTACAGATTAGCAGGGTAAAGGGTATGCTTTATTAATCTGGATGAACAGTAAAAATAGTTAAAATAAAACCCTGTTCCCCTAAAATAGGTAGGTGCTTGTAGTGTTTTGTAGTGACAGTGGTCATTCTAGTTCCAGAAAAGAAGGTTAATTCAACATTTGTTACGAATTTCAACTCCAGATTTAGGTGTCCAAGTTTTCTGCCTCCAATTTAATATTCTATGTGTGTGCTACTTGTCTAAATTTTCATTACACTCAGTGAAGAGCTACATTTGCAGTCAATAGAGTCTATCTTATTTGAAAGAAGACATACTCGATCAGAACCAAGTATGCAAAAAAGCCCAATGACAAGCCTTAGAACTAAGCTCTGTGATAGAATATGTTGCAGTCTTTTGCTCTCCTTTTATTCAGAAAGTGGCCAGTTTGGATTCTAAACTGTGAGTAGAACCACAAAATAGCTGAGTTGGAAGGCATCTCTGGAAACAGTGTAGTCCTGATGAAAGTAAGTCAGCTAAAACAGGTTGCTCAGAACGGTGTTCAGTTGGGTTTTTAATATCCCAACAATGGAGATCTCACAGCCTGTCTGGATAACCTGTTCCAGTATCTGACCACTCTCACCAGAAAAAGTTTTTTTATGATCTAGTATGCTGTGATATGATGGTATGCTTTTTGGTAGCAATTGAGGTAATTATGTTCATGTAAAACCACTGAGCAGAACTAATTTTATGTCCAATAAATAAATACAATACCTTGAGAGAAAGAAAGGAGAAAAGAATGTGAGAAAAGTACACATCTAAACATAGGGTCACAGAGTTGAGTATAGTGCATTCTGAATTTGTGTTACTTCAAACGATATTCACAGTCTTAGCAGTTTGAGACAACGTTCTGCTTTGCAGTTTCTAGTCCCTTGAACAAACTGAAACATGATGAACATTGCCATTAGTCGAAACTACATGCACAGGAGGTTGCGTGATGACTGAGTAGCAGTCATCAAGTGGTGAACACATACATTTTGGGTGCTTGTCCTTCAGCACTGAACTCAAATCTGAAAGTGGGTAGCTGTATCTCCCTGAACGGTGTGTGAGAGAAGTTAGCCATTTCACAGAGGTGAGCCAATTGTATGAAAGCTTTCTAGAGACAACCAACAGGAAATACTGAGCAGAGAGGGAAATCCAAGTTCCTGCCATTGTCTGGGGAGTACAACCCAAAAAAGGAGCTTCAAGAAAAAAATTCCTTTTGTTCAAAATTCATGGTTGAGAACAAACCCTTGCAGAATAGATTTCTACAAATTTGCTCTGCAAGACCTGTTCAAGACTCACTATTTCCAAAACCATTCCAAGAAAGAAAAGGATTACATTTTTAACGCAGAACACTCATGCCAGAACTGGGAATTGTAAACGTGGATTTGTTTAAAACTCAGGTATTTTATAAGTGCTCTGTGACTACCAGTTTACTGAGTATTCTGGGAAATCACTTACCTCCTTTCCTTCTCTCGATGTTTGTGTAAAATAAGAAAAGATCTTGTAGGGATGAGAATGACTGCAAAACCCAGTTGTCAGGATATTATAAGGTGGACTGCCACTCCTCCAGCTATGACAGCCTCTTATGAAGCAACCCTCTTGAAGTACAGAGGAAATATTCTCAGCATCAGATCAGACATTCAGGATCTTTGCCACTGTTACGGCATTGTTATGCTTTTGCAGTCGATGACTACATCCATCTTAATAAATGAACTGGATGAAGGTTCTTTTTCTAGTCTTGAGGCTCAGAAATGTTTATTCCTACAAAATTAACTCTCTTACCTCTCAGAATACAATGGTTGCATTCAAATTGCATTATTGTCTACAAAGCTGCAATTTTTTGTGAGAGCATAGGTTGGCCATATCAAATAAGTGCCAGCAAGCATTGAACAAAGATTTTAGTGTTATGGAGAAGTACATGCTACTGCTGAATCCTGTATCCTTGTCCTGTTTTGTTTACTACTGCAAATGAAAACAGCAGGCCTTAGACAGAAGCTAGGACTCTTATTTCTCAAGTGGGACAGTTACAGTTATTTCAGCATCCTATTATATGAATATATAGGTTTTATAGGATGAAGTAGAGGTACTGTTTAGGGAGTAACAGTAAGTTTTTTTCCAGACTCTAGTTGTTAACTTTGTCCTTCAATTCCACCTATGCTTTTTGAATGTGGCTTTTTACTTTTTAAACAGTTTTACATTTTCTTTGAGTTTTCAACAGAATAAAAGTTCAGGATGCTGCAGACTTCAGGAGACCTTGACTATAATCCCTATTGGATGCAGAATTCATTGCCTTGCTCAAGGCTCTCACACGGCTGCCAGAGAACACATCGTTTTCCAGTAATCCCTTATGGGTGCTCAAAGTGTTAATTAGTTAATGTGTTGTGAAGCACTTTGAAGATGAAAAGTGCTACATAAGTGCTAAGCATTGTGAAAAAGTTGGGAAGGGGAACTGTGGTTTGACGGGTAGCTGAAATACAGCTTCAAAATTTCTCATTTGTTATTAAGGAAAGAATCTTAATTCTCTCTGAACAATCTATGATCTGGTTTTCAGAACAGTAAGAAAGTCTTTAAAACATTAACCTACTCTCTTTGAACCTAACGAAGTTACACATTTCCCCTCTGTTCTTTCCCTTTAATGAATTGTGATAAATACTATGGAACAAGAGTTTCAACTGCTTAAGTGTTACCTTGTAGTAAATATAAAATAGTGTACACTTGCACGACTTTCCCACAGCTTAAGAAAAGGAGAAAAGAATTGGCAATGTGCCCCAGGAGTGAATGGAAAAAGCTTTGAAAGCTCCACCGTTGCAGCTGGTGGTATTTCAGTGGTGTTTCACTTTATGCCTGAAGTTTACTCAATCAAAAGAACTTAAATCTCATTACTGCCCCTCCACAGACTTCTCCTGTTTCAACAGATGGGGCCATAGTATGGAATGAGTTAAGATTTGCAGTTGAGTAGCTGGATTGTGGGTAATATTGCTTAGGAGTACAAGTAGGGAGTTTAAAATGGCTTCCATTTTGTTCCAATACTTAAGTTATGACCACATGTTTCTGTCTTGTACATGACCGCTCTGGATCACATCAAAGGTGCCCTTAGCCCACAATTTTGACTCTAACTGTGATCGACGAAAGACTTTTGGAGGAAATGTGTTGTCAACATATAAACTCCAGGCTGAGTTTTCTGAGTGCACTAGAGAAGAGTGAACCTGAACTGTTTTCCTCGTCTGCTTGTAATACAAAGTCAGCATGGAATGTGTCTGCCACTTCTATTGAGAGTAAATCACATCCAGTCTTTCAGAGACATCCTGCCTCAGATTTTTGCTGGAGACTCTGATAGGTATAAAGTCAACTCATGTATCACAGATTATGATGTAAATACAAAAAAATCTCACCTAACTGGTTCAATTTACGTGGCCTCTAGAGACTACTGCTTTATAAATATTATAATAGTGAAAATAGAGATAGAATCTGGAGCAAAATAACAATTTAAAAAAAATTAAAAAAAAAAAATGAAGAGTGATATATATTTTTTCTTGGTAATAAACCAGTTCTGCAAGATGACGTTATAAACTTTTTTTTAATGTCATAAATGAAATTCAAAATAGGCATTCTTCAACTTCTGCCATTACAGTGTCCTTTCATAGTTTCCTTCCTTTCAAATTTAACAGAGAAACCAAACCAAAATGAAACGACAGGAACTTTCAGTACTCCCACATGGCATAAACATACACATTTATGTAGTGTGGGTTTTTTGTTGGTCATTCTAATATGGCTAAAAGCAGGCAAAAAATCCCCACCCTGTCAATATTACTAAACATGTTTTGAAATATCACTTTGAATTTGTTCACAAGAGACAACAAGAAGACTATCGCCCACAGCCTGCCTAGGTGATAAATGCATTGAGTTTTTAATTGGGTTGCTTGTAACACCACTACTAAAATCACATCGATAAAATAATGATGTGTTTGAGCTAGTGAGCTGATCTTGATGAAAAAAGAGCTGTCCTCAAAAATGCTGACCAGATGATTAAATTAGCTTTACAAATATATCCTATGATATATGGTGACCACATTCTCCATTTTAGAGTAGCTTGAGACCCTCAGTAAGTAAACTTATTGAACTCCCACTACAGAAGAAAAAAAGGACAAAAAACAAGCCAACCCAGCAGTTCCTGTATTATTAGATGTCCTCCTAGGCATTTATTAGTTTGGTAATCTGGAAAATGTTTTTGTCCTGTGAATTTAATTGAAGTTTTGAAATACCTCATCAATTATTGTCCACAGTAATATTTTTTTTGCATTTTAGCTTTGCAAAGGTTGCCACATTTTATTTCATCATTTATAATTTTGTTAATCAAATATGTTTCTGTGTTCTAAGATGCTAACACAAATGGAAGGATAATCACACAAAACAAGGAGGTCACAGGGTTACGTTTTCAAATACCAGAATATTGTAGGATCTAAAGTAAGCTAATATAAACCATCTGTGGAAATTTTATCTGCATATTTTTGAAAATCAAGAGATGAATATTAATACTAGAATGGCAATAGGTAAACAAAATACTTGTTTGGCCTGGTGACATTTCTCCAACATTGATCATCAGTGTAGGGTATGAGAACAAGCAAGTACATAGCAATAGTTCCCATCAGTTTGTAGTTTAGGCACTTTTTGCACAATAGATGGTATAGACCTCTGTGATATACTTTTTTCTCTTCCATGAATTTGCTTCGTTCCTTTTTGAACATCCAACAGCTTTGTTATCAACAGTATCTTCTTGACGAGATGTGTGAAGCAGTACATCCTTCTAGTAGTTTTCTACCTCTCAGCTGTTATGAATCTACATAGCCCAAGCTTTCATAAAGATATCTAAATAGGTAAGATCTAGAGAGCTTACCATAAAAGTACTTAACTCTGGCATAATATTTAAGAGCTGTCTGACGTAAGCAGAATGCTTCAGATGGTATAAAGTAACTCTGAGATATCACAGACTTATCCTATTTAAAAACAAAGAACACCCCTCCTTAGAAACCCCCACAGTGCCAGATTATGAGCTCAAGCACTGGCCCATAAACTGTCCTACCAGTTAGCTGTTAGCCGGATCCCACATATGGTTTTGGTTCAGACTAACTGGCTGTAGGAGTCCAGGCAGCAGATTTCTCAAACATCTCCTCCAAAGGAATGCAGCTGTTACCATATCAATGCAGTTGTTAACTGAAGGAGGGGGCTCTGCTAAGGTGGGGCAGCACTCCTTTGGAACCAAATTCCTTTCTATGCAGCCTGGAGAGAAGATCACAGACATAGGATATGGCTAAATTAGTTGAGCTAGTTACACGAGAAGCTGATAGTGGGGGAGTGAGACCACCAACTGATTTTTAGAAGGCTCAACGTCCACCAGGCCCATTTCTGGAAGACTCTAGAAGCCCAAACAGCACAGGTCACCTAGTTAGCATCAAAAGCGAACAAGCCAGCCTAGGGACAGGAAGCAGGGGATTTAAAAGAAGGACCTGGACCTCCCCTCCTCTGACTGGATCAACTCTGGACACAGGACAGGTGATACCTATTTCTCCCTCTTCCTATCTTCCTCTCTGTCTTTTCTTTTCTGTCTCCCCTATGCTCTTGTCCTTCTCCTTTGAAACTAGAAAAATGAGGCTTATCATAATTTTGCCACAGTAGTTTATCATAATCGTGAAAAAATATTGTAAAGTCATACAGGATCTCTGGTGTCATTTCACCTTAATCCAGCCAAGGGGATCAGGGAATCTGAGTCACTCTCGTTAATGGAGTGGGAAATTTAATCACTCTCATTACTGGGGTGTGACACTGGCACTATCTAAGGTAGTGCATGTGGAGGATAATATATGTAGAGGACCGTTCTCGAGTTCTGTGTGACCTTCCTGTTTCAGGAGTAAACAGACTTCATGTGTCTAAGTATGAGCTAGGCTGTAAAGTTTGGTTTCAGGGTCCAAGAATGTCCCCAGCCAAGTATAAACATAGCCGCTGAGGCCAGCCTAAATGCACCTTTGGGAAGAATTCCCAGACATCCAGATTATTATAAAATGAAGCAGAGCTGAACTAAAAAATACATAAGGGGAAGTTTGTTCTTAAAATAAGCATTTCTCATTAAGAATCACAAAGACGCCCAAATCTTAAATGCATTTTATTACTAAGTAATGAAACTACTAACTATACAAACACATTTCTTCCCTTGCTTATTTTCTTGGTCTATGTAGTCAGTACTGACAATAACAGTAAACTAAGCCTTATTGAAAAGCTAAGCCACTAAGAAGTATGGCCTATGCCTGTCAAACATATTACCTTGATGTCATGACCCCTGCCTGCCTACCTACCTACCTACCTTCCGAAGTATTTTTCTTTCCAAACATGTGACTAGGTAGAGTATTTCTCAAAGGGTAAGAACCATTAACATGGCTAAATCCATTTCCTAGACGATATCATGGAAGTTTTGTTAAATATGTCACAACATAATATAGTATTACAGAGATCATCCAAACTAATTTGATGAAAATTTCCAGGCCAAAAAACCCGGACCAAAGTACAGTAATTGCACAGGACTGTATGAATACTTGTGCAGACACGATTTATATGTTCCACATCCCTACACTGTTCCGTAACTTGCTTTTGCCCACAACAGCCCATGCTGTTTGAAAACAGGACTGGTCCATTTGAGCAAATACTATAAATATAGTTTAGCTGAATCTTTATGTGTGCTAAAACTACTGAAGTCCTAAGTTCCATATTAATCTATTTCTTTAATAGGTGCTAAAATATTAGCCAGTATTTTAGGTCAGTGCCTTTATAAATCTAATGCAAGGTTATTTCATCTGAATCAAACATAGTTTATCTCAGATAAAAATCTTTTTTTCCATTTGATTAAGACTTTGCAAACACATTTACTTTAGTATTGTCACAGATTCTGAAAAGATATTTGAAAGAATCGATTGAACATTTCTGCGTTTATTGCAATTTTTTTAAGACTCTAACTTTAGGAAAACATTTTGCTCTTGAGTTCACAGCTTTATTCCAACCCCAAGGCATCTGTGATAATTAATAACTGTGTCAGATCAGTTTATCCTAAGCAGATGTGTTATGCAGGGTTTTTCCTTATCTCCCCTGTTTTCTACCTTGGTAAGTGACCTTTATTAAATTATGTTTCAAACTAGGAATTCATGACATTCAGATTCCACAGGGCAAGGCAAGAATGCCTTTATCTCAGCTCATACAGGAAACTGCATTATTCTGACTGTATCTAAACCACAGACTTTCTGTTTTGCATTTTAATGCAGATTTCAGTGCAACTAGTATTAAGACCAAATCAAGATACATGATTTCTGTATGATTCAACTTTATTTCTCCTTTATTTTTCATTTATTTTTCCTTTTAATGTATACAAAATGTATTTATCTGCTTGATTGTTACATACTTCTTTTATTCATCCTTAATAATAAAGACTGAGCTACATTTCTTGCTGGAAATCTGTCTCCTGCATAGGCTCAACTCCACAGGCCATAGTTACTCCCAGAGAACCTTGTTCTGCTTGTGCTTCTCGCCATGACCCACAGTTCCTGTCAGGAGCCTGCTCCAGTGTGAGATCTCCATGGTTTCACAGTTTCCTTCACAGCACATCCACCTACTGCTGTGTGAGATCCTCCACAGTCTGCAGTGTGTATATCTGCTCCACGATGGTCCTCCGTGGGGTGCAGGGGGAGAAAATGCTTCACCACAATCTTCTGCACAGGCTGCAGGGAAATCTCTGCTCCAGGACCTGGAGCACTTCATCCCCATTGTTCTTCTCTGACCTTGGCGTTTGCAAGGGTCCTTCTTCTCTCATCCTTTTTTCCCTTATTTTTCACTGTATGTGCAGTGTTTTTCCCGTTCTCAAACATGCTTTTCCCAAGGTGCTACCATCTTGGCTGAGGGACTCACCTGTACCTGCTCTGTCCAGCACGAGGCAGTCCCTGGCCTTTATATCACCCTTCTATGCATATATATACTTGCATACACATCTTCTTACTGTAGTTGTAGTTAAAATTGTGAGTATTAGGGGAGTAATTTTTTTGAGTTATCAGGTACTACCATTTTCTATTAAAAAAATCGTCATCTTCATGTGATTTTCAGGAATTCAGCCCTCAAGCGTTCAGTATTTGGTTACTGCCTCAGGTGTGACTATACTGTTTAGTAACTTCTGGCTTATTTTGCCAAATCATTAAGGGATCTTTTATATTTTATCTGCTGCTGTAAGTAGGGATGCCATTAATAATGTGGATGTGATTGAAAATCAGCTATCACCATAGTATAAGTTTCCTTTAATCTTTGTTGGAGAGAAGATAGATATGTTTAATCACAGTTAAGGCTGGAATGCAAGTGTAGTTTGCATAGATTAGATTGCAGGAGTAGGTAACTTGTTTTACTCAGTTTGCAAATATATGATCCCCTCATAAATTTTTGAAAGGTACAGACCATTAACTTTAGTACTTGTCTTCACTTTTAACTGAAATCTGTGCACTTCCATGTTTGGATTGTTTGCCCTCCCCATCACAATTATTGCTTATATTTGCATAGGTTAGGTATTTAACACATATTTTTAAACATTCTATAAATTGTCTGCCTATCTAAATAGAGATCAGTTGTTATCTATTTATCTTGCATGAGGTTGGATTTTTAAAGTTATAATTATTTTCCAAATCTCATTTGTGGTTACTTATGGAATCTTCCATAATTAGTACATTATTCTTGGTTCTTTTCATCTCTGTATAGTATGTGTGGTTTTTATCTTTCTGATTTTTAACAGGTCAAGCAATGTGACATTGAACACAATTGGAAGACGAAGTGAAATGGATAGCTTAGTAAGTTATCTATTTTCTGTCAATTTTTCCTTTTTTTTTCTTTCCCCACCGCCCCAAGTCATGCTTAGTTCATCTCTTTGTCTTGTAAAGCTCAAGGTTAGAGCAATGTGAAGATGAACAGTGATAGAAAGTTGTAATACAGTCATTTATCCTACACTGCTAGTTTCTAGTCCTTTTGTTTAAACAAAAAATAGTAATCAAAGTTCCTTGAAAATTGTGGAATAAAAATTCCAGTGAAATATGTTATGAACGGTTGAATGTAGCCTTGTGTTGCCTCCAATGAGATAGCTGAACAAATACATAAATAGAAAAAATAATTTAAGAACATTTACTTTACTAAAAAGGAAGATGAAGCTTGTCGGAGGAGTTTCAAGCAATTTCATTCCTCTTTATTTTTTAATACTTATAGTTCCAACTGTTTGGGAAAGACAATCTCGTTACTACCTTTCTTAGTATTTATTCAATGATACAGAGTAAAGCAAGCTGCTTATTAGAATAACTCCAAAAGATGAGGAACGTGGAAAGGAGGGAAAAAATAAAATCTGAGGCTTTAGCATATCCTTATGATGTAAGAGTACATAACAAAAAAAGAACCCAAAATTTAAGTTCTTTGACTGCTTACTTACTTTATCAAAGCTGCCAAAAATACTTTGTTTCTGTTTTCAGTTTACTGACCTCATAGCATTTCAGATGAAAGATCAATTGAGTCCACCACCTTACTTCTTCTTACTTCAGTGGCAAGCCAAGTATTTGGTAAAAAAATGAAATCATTTTTTGCATTACTGGGAAACTAATTAAGACTTAGTAAATAAAAACTGTGGCTATGAATTTATTTTAGTTATCTAAAACCTAGAAACCTTTCATGCCATTTGAAATGGGGAACTAGTGACCAGTAAACCTCAGCTCCATGCCCAGTAAGGTCATGTAACAGATTCTTCTGGAAGAAGTATCAAGGCATACGGATGACACCGGTGATTTAAGACAGCCAGGATGGCTTCACCAAAGGAAAATTGTGCTTGATCAATCTAGTGGCCTTCTATGATGCAGTGACTACATCAGTGGACAAGAGAAGATCTACACATGCCATCTTCCTGGACTTGTGTAAGGCCTTTGACACAAACCCACATGACATTCTTGCCACTAAATTGAAGAGATATGGGTTTGACAGATGGTGTCTTACATGGATAAGTAATTAACTGGATGTCTGTGTCCAAAGAGTTGTAGTCAGTATCCAAGCAGAAAACAGTAACAAGTGGTATCATCTCATGGTCTTTACAGGGATCATTACTATTTAATATCTTTATCAATGAAAACAAAAGATGGTACTTAGTGTACCTTCAACAATTTTTCCAATGACACCAAGCTGGGTGGTGCAGTTGATAAACTAGAGGAACTTGACCTTGATAGGTTTGAGAAGCAGGCCTGTGAGAACCTCGTTGAAGTTCAGTATGGCCAAGTTCCATGTCCTGCACATGGGTTGGGGCAATCCCAAGCATAGATACAGACTGGGTGGAGAATGGATTGAGAGCAGCCCTGCGGAGAAGGATTTGGGAGTGCTGGGTGACAAGAAGCTCAACATGAGCCGGCAATGGGTGTTCGCAGACCAGAAGGCCAACTGTATCCTGGGCTGCATCAAAATAAGCTTGGCCAGCAGGTCAAGGGAGGTAATTCTGCGCCTCTGCTCTTGTGAGACCCCACCTGGAGTCCTGCATCCAGTTTGAAGCCCTTGGCATAGGAAAGACATGAAGCTACAAAGGTTGCTACAAAGTGTCCCCAGAGCCTTCTCTTCTCTGGGCTGAACAGCCCTAAACTCTCTCGGCCTTACAAAGGACCTAAAAGGAAGCTGGAGAGGGACTTTTGACAATGGCAGGTAGTGATAGGACAAGGTCTAATGCCTTTAACCTGAAAGAAGGTAGATTTAGAGTAGGTATATGGAAGAAATTTTTTAGTGTGAGGGTTATGAGACGCTGTAACAGATTTCCCCAAGAAGTTGTAGATGACTCCTCCCTTGAAGTGTTCAAGGCCAGGTTGGATGGAGCTCTGAGCAACCTGGTCTACTGGAAGGTGTCCCTGCCTATGGCAGGGGAGCTGGGACTAGATGATGCTTTCAGGTACCTTCCAATCCAAACCATTCTATCATTCTATAATTCTAGAGGGAGGGGAGGTCATCTAGAGGGAGCTTGGCAAGCTTGAGGGATGGGCCTAAGTGAAGCTCATGAAGTTCAACAAGGCCTAGTGCAAGGTTCTGCACCCGAGTCTGGGCAGTCCCCAACATCAGCACAGAATGGGAGATGAATGGATTACGAGCATCCCTGCCAAGAAAGACTTCAGAATACTGGTGGATGAAGAACGGGACATGAGCCAGCAATGTATGGTTGCAGCCCAGAAATACAAATGTGTCCTGGGCTTCATAAAAAGAAGGGTGATCCTCCCCCTCTCCTTTGCTCTTAGGTTGGTTTGGACTGGACATAAAAAAGAAAATTTTGTACAGTGAGGGTGATGAGACACTGGAACAGCTTCCCCAGAGAAGTTGTGGGCGCCTCATCGTTGGAAGTGTTTAATGTCAGGTTGGACAGGGCTTTGAGCAACCTAATCTAATGGAAGATGTTCACGCCCATAGCAGGGAGGTTGAACTAGATGGACTTTAATGTTCACTTTCAACCCAAACCATTTTGTGGTTCAATGAAATGTCTCAGTATTTATTAATTCTTATTGACCTCCAGTGTCTGCTCCAAAGGATACAGATCAGCTACATGTTCAGTATTCTATTTGCCAAGACAGAATAAATATTTTCTATATCTTACAGTATCACAGACAGGATGACATATAAACTTAACCCTGTCTAGGTAACAGAATTTAGTCGTGTCTGCATACTATGTATCCTTGCTGAAATCTTCCCAAAATGTACGGTGTTTGTAACCTGAAGGATCTGAGTTATTTTGTATGATGTTTTCAATAGCAATGGCACAGATAATCTTAGAAATACAATAAAGCATTTTAGTGCTTTGCACAGATTGGACTGTTGGCTATGGTAGGGTTTTAGTCTTCCCCCTTCTTTCCCAGAAGAACTGGTATATCCTGCACAGCATCTGCATTCAGTGCAGAGGACAATGAGCAAGTCAGGTTTCTGTTGAGAGTAGGAAGAGACGAAATATCCCTGATATCACTTTCCTTTTTCACGTGGAAACTACTGTTAATTTCAGGATCATTTGGACTATATGGTGCCAACAATCTACACTGCCGATTTCACTCTGGAGTGAAACTACCAGTTTGGAACATTTTTAAATGCACGTGATAATGAAAGTATGAACTTACAAAAAATTGTGCCTCTCTGTACTTCATAAGATCATTTTTACTGCTAGGAGGGGATGGCTGAGGTCATACTTGGTAGCAGCAAACCTTTTATTCACTTCGCAATAGGAAACTGGCATCTTAGTCTAATCACTTTAGATGTATCCGTGTCAACCCCATAGTTGAAAAATGAACCCTGGGGAGAGCAAACCTATCACCAGCTTGCATGTCCTACTGTGAAAACACTGATGACTATATAATTGAGGTGACATTGGCAAAAAGCCTATGCAATTTTTTGTCAGATAAGACTGTCCTCTGATCCATGTGGGACTGTTCTCAGACTTTGTAATAAGTCAAAAAGAAAGTCGATTTTTGTTTCTTTTTTTTTTTTTTTTTAAA
>Ga0065711_1028623_pt1 | contig 40105 bp, 22 predicted proteins | sample Hoacrofraction12_FD_59098 | JGI IMG/M metagenome (GOLD analysis project Ga0065711, IMG submission 59098) | Hoatzin crop microbial communities from Cojedes, Venezuela - Epithelial fraction 12 v2 (version 2) | ecosystem: Host-associated > Birds > Digestive system > Esophagus > Crop | place... | reverse complement strand
TTTTTTTTTTTTTTTTTTTTTAACTTTTTGCCTCTAATTTAGCTCAGTCATTAATAAGTGTTCCACTTGTAAAAATAACTGTGGATAATCTAAAAATATGTTTGACAATACTTCTAAATACACTAGAACTTACTATTGCTAGATTGTGACAGCCAGTGTAGCATTATTGGAACACCAGTTGTTCTCCACTCTACACTAACGTTCATTCAAACTGGGTGTAACAGTGATTACTTCTTAAACTTCTAAGAAGCGGAGTTTGTATCCGAGATTTAAGTATTTTGGTACTGTGTCAATTCATACAAGAGCCTGGGTGGATTCAAGCAGGAGAGTGGTGTGCTGTGTTCTGTTGGTCTCTCACCATATTGGCATCACTTGTGCTACTTTGCTACTCCATTGAAGTACCAGCTCATAAATTGTTTCTAGCGAGTATCTTGTAAGCTCTTGCAATAATATTTTCACACTAATAGGTACATTCTTGGAAAAATAGAAGGCTGAACTAGGATATTGAGCTGTAGAGTTGTTACCCATTGGGTAGCTGAGAGGTGGAGGTGAAGAGTATCTGCAGCTTACAGTGGAAACGGTGTGAAGCCAGGTGATCCTAGACTTCTGTCCCGAGCCCCCACACACGTTCTGTTAGTTCTGAACCATCTTCAGGCTTGCATAAGCAAGCATCTGTCCTTCAGAAATATACCGTGAAACACAGTATTCAGTTGCTGAGTCCTTTTATCTCTTCATAGCAGACAGGCAGAAGAGAGTAAAAATAGTGCTTGGCAACTCGGTTGTGTTTGGGGACAGAGTAAGTCTGTGTTAGCATTATACCCTCAACAAAAATTGTCCTTTCTCTGTGGGTGTTTCTTTTTTCTTGCCTCTGCGTGGTTTAATTTTAATCTGTTGTACAACGTCTGGGCTTCAAGATAAAATAGTTCTTTGTCACCTGTCTTTCTCATCGTTCTTAATATGCATGCTGAGGACTGGAGCTGTTTACTGGACTGCCAGCTATTTCATGGTGTTTGTCTTTGGCCAAAGACTTTTCTTCAAGCTGTATTTTACCTAAGATAACAACTGCTAATTGCTGGTTACTGAGACTGGCTTTACTTGAGCACAGAGAACTCTGCAGTGTGAGAGAGATGTAGGCAGAATTGCCACAAAGGCTATGGAGACACCTCAGTTGGTGTTGATGCCATAGCTGGTAAATAAAGTTGTTCAATACCTTATATAGAAGTTACCTCTGCATACCGAGGCACCATTGTTTTTAATTCACTTCTTAGAGCAATGCTTTGCTGCTTCTCTCCTCCACTTACAGCTTATTTTTCTGTGCATGAAACTGAAAGGAGGAGGTACAGATGACTTGGCAACAAAGCAAGCAAAGATGTTGAAAACAGTAACAGCAACAAAAGCGTTCTTCAGAAGTGTCTTATTTCCATAGTCTGGTGTTCCCGTATCTGTTCAGACACTTCCCGCAGGATTGTGGTGTTACTTCAAGTTCTGTTCAGTACAATCAGTCAAGACAGTGTTTAAAAAGAAACTGAAAATCCACTGGTGACAACAGAAGCATGGTGTAGATGACAGGGTAAGTGGGAGCTCACCTGAGAAGAGGAACCTACAATAAAGCTCCTACATTTCAGAGTATGAATCTTTCATGCTAGCCTGAGACATGCATCGTTCCTGCGTTGGCCTCTCAGTGAAACACAGTGGATGTCTAAGCTCTTGTATATATCAGAAGGCACTTAGGGTCTACTGAGGAGATTTCACAATTACTGTAAGACTTGAAACTCTATTTTGAAAAAAATCCAGTGAGGTATGGTGGGTTATTTGGGGGTTTCTGAGTGTATATATCTCAGTCAGTTCTGCACTGGATATTTTATTTTTCTAAGTAGACCTAGTATTAAGTGCAGAAGTACCAAAACATTGGTAATTCTTCCACTGGAGTTTTTAAAACGGAGTAGCAATATCTGAGTACACATACATACATAGTCAGTTTTCAGAGTAAAACCTGCTTTAGAAACTTCAGACAAAGATGCTGCCATCCTTTGAAAAGCACAGAGGACTCATTTGCTGCGATACAGAAGAGCTATTGGTCCTTAGTGATGGCGTTGCGTAGCTTCTGCCTGTTGAAGAACTGTTTCTTCAAAACTGGATGAACCTTCTCGGTCTTCTATTTCTTCCTTCCAATGCACGAACTTCATTGGTTCTCGGTTTGGTGCTGTTTTGGGGGTTTTTCTTTAAGGATAGCAACACAGCGTGGTGGTGTTCTATTTTAAAAAACCCCAGCAACTTAGTAGCTTTTATCAAATGCTGCACTGCAGCATTTGATAGACGTTAATAATGCCCACGTCTTCTGTGTGCATCTGACTGGTAACCTGGAATATTCCAGTTTTGTATCCTTAATAGCTATGTGATCTCTGAATCAGAGAGGCAATGGACCGTGCAGTTAGATTCGTACCAAACGCTCGTTCACTGTGTTTTGGGGCGGGCTGGGGCAGAAGGGAAGAGTTTTGTCCTACACGTAGAGAACGGATTTCCTGGGTTTCATTTATGTTTATTTCTTTGGTAGAATTTTTCCAGTTAAAGATGTACCTGCGGAGCCTGAAGCGCTTACACACTGGCTGTATCAACGATTCATTGAAAAGGAGGATCTGTTGACGCATTTCTATGAAACAGGTAGGATGGTATCCAGCAAAGAATTGTGCTTTGTTAATGTCTTTTCTTACAAGGAGCTCACAATGGTTTGAGAACGCATGTACGTTCTTCACATGAATGCAGCAGATATAATTATTACTACTATTTATGCGGCAAAAAAGTTTGATGAAAAATGATCTAGGAAAGGTAAATCACCCCGGTTAGAACAGGGTGGTGTTTGGAAGCTGGCACATTCAAAACAGATCTAAGGAAATCCTCTTTTTTTTGTCTGCAATAACATACAGTTCAGCTGTGAAACTTGCTGCCATGGCATTTCATTGAGTGGAATAATTCAGCAGGATGCAAAGAGGCAGTGAACATTTACATGCAAAGTAAAAGTATTCAGAGCTTATGTGAAGTTTGGAGGGGATATAAAACCTTCAGGGTTTAAAAGGAGCAAGTTCTTGACTAAAAGGGATTAAATAAGACTCTAACGTGAGGCAGGTTATTTCATCTGCTTAGTGCGGCTGTTCAGCGTGTTCCTCTGGTACTTGCACTGTTAGAGGAAGCTGATCCGAGTAGTCTGCGGATCTAATCCAAAACCATAGTCCGCTTCTGTTTCCCCTTACGCTGAGGAGAAGGATGCTGTGGTTGGGAGGATCTGTCAGAACTGCATGGCATGAAGTCTCTGCAGCCTGGGGCTGTCAGCCCTGCCCTCCTTGCTGCAGGGTACCGAGAATCGCTTCCATCGTAATGTACCTGCAGTGTTAGTGGATCAGGGGAACCTCAATAAATTTAGGGCATTGAGAACATTACTGAAGGGATACTGCCAAACGTGTAATTTAAAATATCAGGGAAATATTATGAAACTATAGTTGGAGAGATGTTTCCTCAGGGCTCTTTTTTTCCATCCAGTTGTTGACACTGCAGTATGTCATCTGCTCTCCAGCATGGGGATGTTTGGAATACAAAACAGAGGAATTCATCATAATAAAAAAAAGAAAAAGAAAATCCAGAGAGGAAAAAACAGAGTTTTATTTAGATGTGTATGAAAGGAAATTTATCAAACATAGGCTGAGTAGGAAGACTCCAGATGAAATAATGCAACTTGTCTCTGAAGAAAAATAATCTCTTCATTAGCAAGTATCACAGTTGTTGAGGGGGAAAAATACTCATTCTGGTGAATTAACGGAGTTGAATATTCCAGAGTGACTATGTTAAACAAAGCTACTTCTGTTCCATAATTTATTGCAAAGACTGCTTTAATTCGGTTTTGAGTGCTTAATTTATCAGCTGTAGGCCTTAAAAAGATTAATAGAACTCTTTAACAACCCGGAGTTGTGTTTTGCTTTATGAAATACTGCTGTCACTCATCCATCATTGATGGCAAAAGTCAGACCCTGCTATATAAATTGCATCCAGATGCATAGACTGGACTTGATTAGACAAATAAGTTTGTGAATCTGTTTAAAACTACAGGTGTAGTCAGTAGGACTTAAGGAATTCTTGTTACTGAGACATTATTTCATCAATACCATTAAAACAAGTTATACCCCAAAAAATCTAGACCACAATTTCAGAGAGTATAATGAATGTAATCAGATTTATTCACTGAAATGCGCTTCCAAAATAGGATAATTGGTTATAATTTGCCCATGTAATCAGTAGGCATTAATAAGATGTAAATGCTATGACATAGGACCTTATTAGGTGTCAATTAGCATAATTTAAAGTTACTACTATTTATGCCGGTTGAGACCTTGCTAGCATTGTTTTTCTTGGCTGACTGCAAAAGTGCTGTTACAGTTTCTGGAAACTCCTTGGAGGAGTCCTGAGGCCCCATGCGAGGGGAACCCCTGGAGCTGCTCAAGGGCGACCTTTGTGTTGGTGTGTTACGTTCTCTCGGGTCGGGGTGGTTCCAAGACTTGGGGCTGTTGCAGCAGATGGGTTTTTTAAATGTGCACTGCTTGGGAACTCCTCTCAGTTCATAAAGCTGGAGCAATGTTTAATGCTACGTGAAACTTTAAAAGTTTGAATTGATGATGTCTTTGGCAGGATTGCATTCTTTTGGCATATTTTTATTTGGGAAGAGGAAGAAACAAAGCCTAAAACGCCTTTAGGCACTTTATGCCTAAGTGTTCCGAATTGTAATGGATCTGGGGAAAACCTATAATATTAGACCTCTTAAAATTAAACAAAAGAAGTATCTGCCTAAAATTTGAATACAAAACTGTCCCATCCTTTCTTACAGGTGCTTTTTACACATTTCATTTATAAAATTAAGATTGTTTACAGTTAATATCTGTACGTATAAGCAACACAAAGACTCCTATTTTAGCAGCTAGTGGAAAGCTTGTACTGGCCGGTTCATGATTTCTGTAAAGTCTTTAGCAGGATAACCTCGAACACTGCGGTAACGCGAATGAGATGACATTTAGCAGAACAAAAGCACTTGAAGGCTAATTGAAATAAACCCCCTATAAACTAGGAGCTTACGAGTTGGAAACGAGTAATTGTATCCTGAAGGCATCATGCTCTTCATTCACTCTGATTCTAAGCCAGCTGGTGTGATGTAACTAAAAGAGTAAGCGATGAGAGGCGTTTTCACCCGTGCTCCGGAAATACTTTTCATTGTACCAAATCTGAAACCTCGCCTGGCAATTCTGTGTACATCGTCCCCGTTTGAGACGTACGAATTGAGCCAGGAAGAGGGACTGGTAATATGTGCTGAGATGACTAAGGGGGAGGAGGAGTCATTTCTGTGAAGGACAGCTAAAAATGCTTGGCTTGTCTCAGCTGGCAAAGTAAAGGATCATGTTCTCTGTAGGATACAGGCTGGCTGGGGAGAGGGGGACGAGGCAGTTGCTGTATGTGCCGAGGAAAAAGGAAAGTTATTTAAACCAAAGGTCAGTCTGGGTGCAGAAAAACAAATGGGCCATGAGGGAACAAATGTGGCATAAGGTGGACAAACAGAAGTTCAGCAGTCAGAGTTACTGGGCAATAAATGGTGTGGCATACCTGCCCATGTGTGAAAATACATCTCGGGGAGAGGAGGATGGGACCCATCAAGGGTTTTCTTAGGGGGGGGTAGATGGTTTTTTTTTCCTTTAATTTAAGAGCATTCATACAGGAAGAAAAGCTTTGTCTTAAATGCTTGATTGCAGTTCCTCCAGTGATTGCAAATCTGAAGCACAGAGATAAGTTGCTGATGGTATCTAATTGCCCAAATTGTGTGGTTCCTAAGATTAAAAATTGACACTGCTATATCTTTGCTCTTTGAATCATTCGTCTCTTGTTCTTCTGTGAGTCGTCGTGACTCCAGAATGCTGCAGCAAGTACATCGTCTTCTCTGGTATATTTAGAATTTTTATACCCACTGTTCAGGATTAACAACAACAAAAGTGGATCATATCATCCAGGCACTGTGCATCTCAGTAAAATGTAACGCAAATTATTTAATATGCTGATGTAAATGTATGCAAACAGTTTGCTTATGATCATAAAGCTCTGATGTATTCAGACTACTCAGATGCATTTAATGCAGTGTTGCAAGTCAAGAGAAATCAGAATGGGGAAAAATGACTTTTTTTTAAATTGTCAGCTGTAGCTTTGCCAGTCGTCCTCATCTAAACAGGCACCTCAGTGAGATCGTTCTGCAAAGCTGTGTGGCAGATCACAACGCTCCTGCCATCGGTGTGACTGACTGGCCGCCGACGGCTCAAACAACACGTGGAAACTATTGTTTAGGAAAAAAGTGTGTGCGTGTGTATATTTATATTTTCAAGAGGAACCTTGAGAATGTACGTGTGTTGCTTCTTCGCAGTATACAAAATCATTACCAAGCAGTTGTGAAGTTTAATATGGAATCCGTTCAATTTGATCATACAGGTGTTAATAAAACCTCAAAAATAACACAGAAAACGTAGTTATCTCCCTGCAAAGGCTGAGTACAGTGAGGAGAGCTGCTTTTAAGGAATGCTTTGAAGTTCATGCCCAAAGTTTATATCCCAATGAAATGAAAATTGTTCTTCATAAATAAGTTTTGGGTTTGGGTTTTTTTTTCAATTTTCTTAAAGATAACTGACAATGCTGGAGAATCTTTTGAAAGTTTAACAGCGTAGTACAGAAGTAACCAATTGATCGTTTGTGGGCGCTGTCGCTGGGACAAACAGAGGTGGTAAAGACTCGAGCATTAAGGCTATAGTCCCTGCTGCAGAAGTGTTAAATGTGTTTTATTTTCTCTTTCAGGAGCTTTTCCGCCACTGGAGGGTCAAACAAAAGCCATTTCTCGGGAGATGACCCTCAGTAACCTGTGGCTAGTCGGCATACAGTCACTTGCATTTTTGTCAGGCGGAATGTGGTACTGCATCTTTCAGTATTTTTATCACTGCCTATTTTAAAAGTGGAATGGGACCTGAGGACACGATGGGAATCCGGGCTCTTGCAAATGAGTATCTTGTCATATGTGCAAATGTGAATATTCAAGAATAAAGGAAAATACTGGACAGACTCTTCCCTCTCTTCGGGGAAATTTTAAACTCCGCTAAAAGTGAAGATCAGTAACATAGTGACCTGATGATGTATTATTTTAAGATTTGTCTGTATTTTAAAAAATGTATACTCTCACCCACACTTAAGCGAATTCAGCATTTGGACAAAAGGTGCAATCGTACAACCACCGTAGAAGAATGTCTGTGACGAGAGCTCTGTCACCACAAGTATTTCTCGGCATTGTAGTTAGAGCGCAGAAAATTCAGCGATTTGTCTCTTCCGTAGTCTGTGCAGCATCGGTGTCGTAGAGATTCCTCATTTGCACAACTTGTATTTCGTTGCAACTCATTGTGCTGGAGTCAGAGATACTCAGCAGAGCTGGTGGCGGTATCTTTGCGGCTACGCAGTCAGCAGCTGTTGTGTTAGACACGTTGATCTAAAACCCAGACCCAGGCAGCGTCCAGCGTCAGGTGTGTTTTGTGAGGAATCGGTCCTCGGCGAGGCATTGCGGCAGCGTGGTGGGATTAGAAGCTCTCCACGTGTGATGAATCGGCCTGTCCCGCCGTGGGCTGAGCATCAGCTCGCTGAATTTCGTGTGCTACCAGTATCTCGGGTTGCGAGGAGACCTGGAAAATACGAAGGCACACGGTTTATTTTCCCTTCGTGTTCAGAATGCATCGCAACGATCATTATCAGTTTCCAAAATGCACTTTTAAAGGTGAAAAGACAGGAAACTTGGGGAATAGGGGAGAGCTTTGTGTGTCACGCGTCGGGAGCCAGGGCAATTCTAGCTGTTTCTGAAGGTCTGCTGGTGCTGCTGGTGATTTTTAGCCACCTCTGTATTTTGTATACTGCAGTCCAACCAAGGTGACCTTGGAGTGGTTTCTAGAGGCCTTTTTCTCCCCCTAGTTGCAATAGCACTAAATATACTTCTGGGAGAGTTTAAATAATTCAATGCCAACCATCTTAATGTTTTGCTAAGGAGTAATAGAAGAAAAACTAGTTTCTTAAAAAGGAAGAATAGGTATAATTGCTGTCATAAATTTATAGGAAGATACTACTGCAAGAAAAAAAAAGTATGGTAAATATTCTGAATAACTACACGGAGGGCAGTATTAATTAGCTCACCACTGTGCTAAAATCTTACTGGAAGAAGGACGAGTCGAACTGAAAGGCAGACTGGATCAGAAGACACTTTCAGATGTATCACACAGGATACTTTTGGAAGGATGTCTGTGATGTACGGTCAGTTCTGGCAGGTCTAGCTGGCATCATGTTTATGTGATTATGCACAGATTTGAGAGCGCTGTTCCTAAAATAAAACTAATCTCTCTAAACGCAGGCAGGGTAGCCAGAACTTCAGACGCTGGCATACTGCCTCGTACGGAGTGATCTGACTGAGAACAAAGCAAGCCCTCCGTAGTTTTGGCTCCGAGTCAGCAATACGATCCCCCTCCTCTCTCCCTCTCCCGTACATGAATCCCAGTGGGGGGGTGCAGAATACAAAACCTAGCTGGTGTTCCCTTGGGGGGGGAGCTGAGAGCTTACCAAAATATGAGGCAATGCCGATTGCCATGACTTCATGGAAAAGCACCCAGTCCCGTGTGCCACCTGTCCCCCCAGATGCAGCAGTTTCATCCTAAGGTAGCCCAGCAGGGTGGCTGCAGATGGCAGCACAGCAAGTGCCCCTGAGCTGCCTGCCAGTCCCCTCGCAGACTGTAAAGAAGGACTACAGCTGGTTGCCCAGCGCTTCATGCTGTAGGCAAGAGGTTGTTTCTAAATCCCATCCCTGTATAGCCAGGCACACACCTGAATTCTGGTGTAACGTAAAATCCATTCAAAAAGAGGTATGCCCTGAAAGGGAGGCAGTTTTGGGAGTGTTTTTTTTTTCCTGTTGCTCTTGCTGAAGGGCAGCTGCTGGAATGAATGTATTTAATCTGTCGTTTTACGGGAGGGTGTTGGGCCAGCACAGCGTCGTGACCGTGGCAGTGGTGATGTCTGCAGCGCATGGGCATAAACGGACTCTCAAAATTGCAAAATGCAGGTGAGAAACTGCTCATTTCTGTGCTCCACCAGGTGGTTTGATCAGAACCACCGAGATGCCCGTGGTACAGCTGGCTTTATTTTGAGCTAAGACAGACTAGAGTGATATAAAAAGGGAAGTTTATCTAAGCAGATTGCACAGCAGTACCTCACATCAGGAGGTTGTTCTTTATAGATCCTGCGAACTCCATGTAAAAGCATACTGGTTTTTCAGCTGCAGTGTATTTTTTTTCTTCCCCCACCCCAGTGGATTGCAGTCGACAGTGAGTGTTCACATGCTGCCTAAAGAAATCAGTAACGCGCAGTAATGTTTCAGATAATGATTGGATTTATCGGGTCCTGTTGATTTTCAGTTTGTTCCTCCGTAGTTCTTACTACTGTGAGACATTTGTTTTCAAGCACTGATTGTTGTTTTGGTAGGGTGAGTAAATAGTATCAGGTCTGAGGCTTCCTTTCTGCCTGCACTGGGAAATGGGAAGAGAGCCCGACACTGTGTCTCCATATGGCTGGGTTGCTGGGGGTGACAGTGGAATGAAACTGTTGGTGAGAAACTCCCCAGCACCCTCCCAGCATCAGCTTGGATGCTGCTTCACGAAAGAGAATAAATTGGATAAAAGAAGTTGTTTCTATCAAGGGAAAAATGTAAAATGTATACAATATATAGGAAATTCTGTGCTAGAAATACCATGCTGGTCAGGACTGTTGGGAGCGTAGCAGGCTTGTTTGTAAAACGTGAACTCCTGTTGGCTGCAGGTCGGTTCTGCCTTCCGGCAGCGGCCCGCGTTACAGCTGTGCCGGGCGTTCTGCTGCGCCATCCGTGGGCTTCCTCTTCTGAAGAGTTCAAAAGGCGTTCGATGGAAAATGGTGTTAATGAAGCATACATTTGATCACAATGTGGTTAATTAATATGACTTTGAATTTATGTTAGGGGAAATATAATGGAAGGATGTATAAACCAATAACGAATGAAGAATTCACAGAGAAAACACGAACTGAAAGCTGTTGCACACAGAAGTGAGAAGATGGGAATTGAAGTGTATTGCAAATAAAGACAGTTCTCTGCCAGGGTTGCACACAAAACATGGGTACGTTTCTATGTTTAGTGGTTCACAAACAAGTTGTTACAGCTGAAACGATCGACGCCCTCACGGTTCAGTCTTGCTGCTCTTCAGATCCTGTTACGTGAAGAGCATCTGTCTGCTGACAAGGAGCCGCGTCTTCGTCAGTGCCCCTGGGTGAGTCGCCTTCATGCGGGTGCCCTTGTATTCTACACACGGCTCAGTCGACCTTTTCAACAGTGATGGCTCTTGCAGGAGGGATTTTTCTTTTTTAAGTTGCTGTCATCAGATTTTGAAAAGCAAGATTTCAATTTACCGTGCTCACTGGAAAATTAAAAGCTTCCTTCTCCCTCCTCCACCCCCAGCATCAAAACCAAGTTGCATCTGATTGCAGTTAAAATACAGCAGTCACTGTGGTACTGTTTGTGACTCACTTGTTTTGCCAGTGATGTGATGGGGTTTTGTCTGACACTGCCATAAAGTGCTGTTAACTTTTTCCACCTGTTTGTACAAGATAATACAGATACCGATCACTGTGTGCGACAGGATTCAGCTGCTCCACTTTGCCTTGACGTAACATTTTTGGGACCAAAGGTACTTACAGCTGGGATTTCCAAACCGCGAGACCGGGGTCAGGTGCAGTCTCTTGATAGTCAGCCGGAGATTTTGTGGTGATCTGCTGCAATCACACAGCATAATTACACATCTGGGGTACTGTCTTGTTTGGAAATAATGGAGCCATATGAAATGAAGAGTTATTTTGCAAAACTGCGTATTTGATAGTTTTTACACTTTTTTTTTAAAAAAAAGAACAACTGGAAGAGCAAAACTGAAACCATACTCTGGTTTAAAACGTCTGCGTACATTGTGAACACTTCTGAGCAGCTCTGGGGTTTTTTTCTGTAAAACCAGTCGACTGCCTGGCTGTGATACAACAGAAGTCTTTGAAAGGATTCTATGCATTTTGAAGTTAACCCTTTTATTTTATCATTGGATAGGGAAGTCATTATTCACTGAACAACTGTCCTATTAAAGTGAGTTAGTTCCTTATAATTACTCCACAATGATGTTCATTTTGTATGATAAAAATGAGTTTTCTCGATACCAGTTATTTTCACCTCCAATTTTCTCCTTCCTTCCTGTGTTACCTGCATTTTTGTTTGGTATGAGAAAATGGATGCAGAAGCCTGTAGTGATTCTCAGTGATGTTGCAAACAGCTGGTCGTGTTTGGAATTATTTCATTGAATTTATTTCATTGGATTTTTTTTAATCAAATCTTTCCAGCAGCCAAGATGTCTTTCAGAAATGTAGACAGATACCAGAAGTGGCATTTCTCTACAGAGATTATTGGGTGTCTTTTCCCCTTTTTTTTTGTGTGTGTGGCAAAAATAAAGTTGATTTTTTTTTCAAGATTATTTCATGTGCTTATAATCCTTAATACATGGGATGATTTTCTTTGGTTGTATTTATTGTGCTTATATCCAGTAGATACCCAGTCTCTGCTGTGCTTACCATAAACACAACACATAGTAAAATGACACTTGGGTTCACTATCCAGCTGCAGTAGGTAGCGTGGCTTGTTAGAGCTCTCATCGGGACAGAGGCAGAGCCTCTGCCAGAAGTGGTAAGGGGAGGAGTGGAGCAGGAGGGCGGAGGGGGGAAAGCAGCTTTCCCGGCCCTCTCCCCCTCCAGCACCTGCTGGAAACTTTACGGGCGCTCAGGCCGCAGGGTTTCTCCGCAGGTCGCTGCGTGGCAATGATTCCCCTGGAAGTTCCTGAGAGCTGAGGGCACGCCATGAGCAGAACCCAGGCCCCCGTCGGCCCTGGACTGCCGCCGTCCTAGAAGGACGCGAGTCCAGCTTTTTCGGGAGCAAGGCAGTGATCATTTTGTAGAAGTGTTATTTTTTAACAGAGTGGTCTGTTTTTAAACAACCTCAGCCAGGCAAAGCAGTGTCGAGGGGAACAGCGCCGGTCGTTCTGCGGCCCTGATGGCTCTGAGCTCCACGTCGCCTTTCGTGTTAGCTGCTGGCGTGTAATGCTGCAACGTGTAACAAAGGAAAAAGGGACTCCTTGGAGCACAGTGAGACATCTTGCACCATTTCCAAAGCAGCGCCGTGGTTGTAGTTATGTCTACCTCTTTGTTTCCCTTCTGGGGTTTGTCTTGTTTTTCTCTGTGCTGTTGTGCTGGGGGGGTGGGAGAAAATGGGAGGGAAAACTTGAAATCTGAATATAAGACATTGGGGGGGGGTGTGTGTGTGATTTTAGTGCTTACCAGCTGTGTTCTCGTACTGAAAAAGCCATTGTTTTTAATTCCTGCCTAGTATGAAATGTTTGTTTTAAAAAATTCCTTCCTGCTGGAAAGAAAAATGTATTTTTAAAAAGAGAAAAAATCCCTCTTTTGGCTATAAAAATATCAGCTGTATGAGTTATGACCATATCATGACATGCTGATCAGATATAAATAAATTTTTATCTCTCAGGACTCTGTCTTGTATTTTTACTCTTCTGGTAACTGTCACAGGTTTTCTGAAAGGACGCTCTGCATTTTTAAATATCACTAATTTCAGCTGCGGCAACAAATAAAAAAGGTGTGTGAATGTCACGTGCGCATCCTCCAGTTTACAAAGAAACCTCCTGTTGATTTAAAAACCCCGCAGCCTGTGGAGGGTCCTGGAAGGCTTTGCCGCAGGTGAGCCCGGGGCACAGGGGAACAGCGTGCCTCCCCCTCTGCCCCTCCTTGCCTGTCTGAGAGCTTTGAGTGCACTGTGGAACAGCGCGCTTAGCCCGCACAGAGCGGGTTGTAAACGAGCAGCTGCTCTCAAAGACAGTGCAGAGTAATGGGCAGAGCCATAAGAATGGGGCTCATAATGCACTGGGAGTCTGAAGTGTGGGCAAAAGCGGGCGCCTAGGCTGGTCAGACGTGTTACGTGCTGTAGTTGCCTTTACCTTTGAGATCGCGGTATCTCCTGCAAAGCAGTCTGTCTTGTTGGTATCTTTATCTAGATACAGTCCATTAGGACTTAAATTTCCCCTGTGTCCTTAGGTTCTCTGTGGAATAAGGAAGAGGTCTCCTTTGCAATGACAGTCTGGTTTTGTACAGAGTCAGCCAGTTGGTTTGATTAAGATTTCTCCATGAGGCTGGAGAAGTGATGCATCAGGAACTTCAGAGCGGCCAGTGCTAGCATCTAGCACAGCTGAATAAAGGTGCTTATAGTTTCATTAAAAAAAAAAAAAAAGTTGTAGGATTTGTTGTAAATGATAATTTTGCACAAGTACTGAAGACTGACAAGAATGGATAGGTTGAGCTGTGCATATGAAAGATGACAAGGAGCTCACCGGATGGTGATGTGCGGAGTTACTGGAATACTGGGAAAGTGGATGTTGTGCCAGTGACAAATAAAATCAAACTCCAGGTCCATGCAGTGAGTAAATACGAAGCTGACCTCAGTAAGGCCAGTCAGCGTGGCTTTGGGAAAACACAGCGATGGCTTTGCTAAAGCAAACTGCGATACTAAACTTGGTGAGATGCAGATGTGTCACTATAAGTGTGACAGAATGTAGTTGAGACTTTGTAATCTCACGTGAGAATCTGAAGGAGAAAAACTATAAAACGTCAACTTACATTGAATTGCTTTTGAAGAGAAAATTTTCCATTTGCAGTTAACTAATTCTCTACAGATCTGTTCAATGATATAAAATATTTTCATAAATTATATGAAATAAAATACAAATTTTTTTATTCTACCAATTTGTTATTTATGAGGACAAATCACTGAGTCATCCAAATCACTTAATAAAGGGTGTTTGACAGTAAGCATCGTAACAGAGGCAAAAGAAAGGTCACCTAGCCACAAGGATTAGACAAAGAGTCTGTCAGGAAGAGAGATTGTCCCAAAAGACGGTGACAATGGAAAGAGTTGAAAGACTCTGGCAACGGATGGCTGGGTATGAGTTTCCACTGTCAATAAATACATATATGCAAGTAGAAGGGCAGATTTGACCCTTTGAGCAGCTGTGCCAAGTACGAGCAGAGGGCAGTAGGATCCTTTCTGTCTGCAGCATTAGTGAGACCACATCATACTGAATATTGACTCAAAATGGCTAGACAAGATGCAAGAAAAAAATTTCTAAACCAGCCTTTCCCTCCCCACAGCGTCCTTGCCTGGAAACATGGCTGGCCGGCTGACTCGGAGCTGAAATGAATGCTGCCCCATCCTGTAGTGAGGTTTTCTTCACCTCTGAGGGGTGGCTGGCCGCTCGTTGCTCCTTCCAGCTGGCTTGTCTTTGGTGAAACTGCGCGCTCCCAGCTCTGAGCTATGGCTCTCTAACTCTGCTCGTTCCACCCTGGACCTCCTTTTTTTTCCTTGCCCCACAGTCTTGGTTGTTTTTAGGGAAGAATCATTCCCCTGTGTCCTCTGGCTCTCCCCTCAGAAGCAGCCAACGCCACCACACGCGAGGTTAGAAGCTGAAGCTGCAGATGCAGATGGAATGATGTCAAACGCTGGTGCTGGCGAGCTCCTGCCACATCCTCACCCGCCTCCGGGAAGTCCGGTCAGCATGGCCGTTTCCTTTTTGTTGCACGCATCTCCTTTCCTGCGGAGGAGGTGATGGGTACAGCAGCACCGTGAAACCCAGCTGCCAGTGCTTTCCTCCAAGGTGAAGCTGATGGGTTTTCTTCTCCCTCCGCATTTTTGAAAGCACTGAAGATGCGGTTGTTGTTGTTGTTGTTGTGTTCCCTCATCTCTCTGTTTCTCTTAGGCTGACACACGGGGTCTTCCTCATCAGCCAGGATTCAAAGGGGAGAAACCCAGACCTGGCAGATAGGAGCTGTCCCCCTGCACCTGTGTCTTGAAGTGCTGGAGATGGTTGTGCATCCTCCTGAAGAAGAACAAAAACTCCTTCCACTGGATAAGACAGTAATTTTTCTGCAATGAAAATGGCAAACTTTAAATCTGTAGAACAGAATTGATAGCCCAGGGTTTGGGTTTGGGTTTTTTTTGCCACTGATTTGACTAAATACTCGCTTGCAGCTGGTAAAAGCTGTGGAACGTTTTGCATGCGGTGCTCTGCTGTGTTACACCACAGCCAGTGCCTTACGGGGCCCGCGCTTGACAGGCACGATTTTAAGAGCCTTCAGAGCTGAACCTTGTATGCGATAGTTAGGGTGGGGTTGTTTGTCCAGGAAGTTTCTTAGCCAAAACTCATGACAAAAATAAGTATAAATATTATTTTAATAGACCAGCAGAGTCTTAAAACTGAGTGCTGTTAGTTGCCCACCATTGCTGAAACAATGTCGATTAACCAGTGGTGGATTAATTTCTAGCAAATAAATTTTCTCCTGCTTCTGTCTATTCCAGAATTGAATATTGTTTCCTTTGTCGCTTAAAGTTGTAGCCGATGGGTTTTGTTACTCCAGCCATTGCCCTACGGTAATACTAATAAGATACGGTATGTGTTTTATGTTTGCACTCTAGTTGTCATCTAACATTGAGGACAGCATGTTTTGCAGACAACCAGGTACTTGCTAAGCGGAGAGAAGAACGTGTACGGGAGGGCGGTCTCCAAAGGCTGCCTGTCACACCGACTGCCGTGTGCCCGTTACCCCAGTCTCTCAGATGTGCCGAGAGAAGGATCTAGATCAAGATCGATTCTTAGCATTAGTCATTGAATAACCCCCCCCCAAAACACACACAAAATGAAGCTGTACCAACCTTACGCCTGAAAGACCCCAGACAGAGCCAATTACAGCTACAAAGGTAATTTGGAAAAACTTACTTTAGTGGAAGAATAAAGTCTAATCTGCTTAGTTTATCCAAGGGTGAGTAAAATACAATTCTATTACATACAAGTGCTCGGCAGGTACTGCCGGCCACGGACACCAGTGTGGAGGAAAAGATTTAAGATGCGTCAGTTCAGTGCAGAACATGGCCGAGTTCAGGACGAGGAGCGGGGGGCAGCCCCACCCTGGGTATGTGTTGGGTTCTCAGCCCCTGAAGTCTTGAAATCAAAACCGTTGTCTTAAATATGTTATTACAGAGCTGAAATAGAAGTAGGTACTGTTTAGCCTGATTACAGTGGGAGGTTGTGGCCTACGTTATGCAGGTAACTAGACTACAGATAATTGTCGTGATGGTTTTTGGCCTGACAGTCTATGAAACTTACAATTTTATTAGCAGCTAGATGGCCCATTCTTTTTTTAGGCTCCTAACTTCTCAACACAATGTTTCTGTTTTCTGCTCCAGGCTTACAAAGTCCCTGATTCTGCAAGAAATAGCAACAAGTACAATGCTAATGTTTCAGACTACTCAATAATGTTCGTATTTGGAGTAACTATTAAATGCCTTCCTTTATTATGTAAACAGAGATGATAAGAGCTGCCTAGAGAAGCAGGCCCCGGCTATGTCTGAGCCATCTTCCTCATGCCCAGAATAGCCAGGACAAGTGCCTCAGGGAAAATTGTAAGGATCCCTGGAGTGGACAAGCATCGAATAACCTTGCTATATATAGGAATTTTCTTCCTGACCTTTCCATTAGAAGCCGGCTTTTGTCCTGGCTCACATAGGGATTTATATCCCTGTTCTGTTTTCCTTTTAGTCTGCCACCTCAGTGTCGGTTTTGTTTTGTTGTCCTGATATACATTTTTGAGTGTGGGGAGGTTAAGGAGTCCTGCAGGGCACTTACAAGCTCTTTCAAAAGTCCACTTTGTTTCAGAAAAAGCTTCATTCCTTATATGTGTTCTGTCTTTGCATTGGTTGTTCCTTCCCTCTTGTGTTACGAGAGGTTTAAACAAAAAAATCCCTGACTGTAACTTTTCTCCTCTACCTTCCCTGGTTTTACATACCTCTGCCACTCTGCCATGACTGAGGATTTCTCGAAACTACTTAAATTTCTGTTCTCATTCTGGCAGATCCATCACCTGCATAGTTAAGTTCCTTCTGCTTTTTATTATAACATTCAGAGAACTGATTGTCCTACCAGTATAATTTATTTAAATACTTATTTAAATACAGCTTGATGGTGAGAGGATTAGATTTATTAATGGATTTTTTTACCATTAGTGATATATAAATCAAACAGTAAATATGTTAGCAGCTACAGCAAAAAAATCTACTGCCAGTAGTTTTTCATTTCCTGCACAAAAATACGCACATTTAATTTTATTGCACAGTGAAGAAGACTGAAAAGATAAAGCTGTTCCATAAGGTGAAGTGAGCGAACAGGGAATTTACTTCTTTCATCCTAGTCTGTCTGTGTTTAGAAAACAAAAAAAAACCCATTCAAATTGAGGTTAAGTTTAATAAGCCATTGCTGGTGTCTCCCTGAAACCTCTGAGACACAAGCAGGTGTTTATAGAAACCAGAGTGCTGCTGCCCTGAACCAGAGCCACTGGTCAAGAGCTCTCTGGGGAACAGCTCTGTCTCCCTGACAGATCTGTGAAAAGCTGGCCTCTGATTTTTATTTGTGGCCCTTTAATTTAATATATGAAAATAAATCCAAAATATTCAGCTAAGCCAAGGGGTGGGGATGTGGAAAAACTCCATATTACTATGCAAAAATCTCCTGACCTTTATCTTCTGGTTTGCATGTATCTCTGCGGCACGTTGTTGTGTGAGGAGGTATCCCCTGTGCTGCATATGGTAATGCAGGCACCACAGCAAACCGGAGGGTGGTAAGGGTAGATATCACAAGGTCAGAAGTGCCAATTGCACTAATTAGTGCAATCCTGACTAAGAACAGTTGCATGACTTTATTTTTAATGAGCACAAGGATTATGGGAATTTAGATAGAACAATAATCTATTTTTATCTCGTATTTTGTAAGCTCAGGAGTCGGGAATAAGCTGCATTGTAAGCAAGGCCAGAGCCATGGCTAAATGAACAAAACCCCAGGAACAAGAAAATTTTAAAAAAAGAGAAAAACCAAGGAAAAAACCCCTCCCTACATTTCTTTGAAATGGGAGCCTATGTTTTTAGATCGCTGCTGTCAATATATGCCTGGAAGACGAAGCCGGGTGTCAGTTACTCCAGACCTGTCACTGTGATGATAGCTGTTGCTGAAGACTGAACCGATCAGCAAGCAGTAAGGTGCACGCGGGAGTCCTGGGTGTGCATTCCCGTACGGAGTGGGAGCCGACTTACGTGTTTATGCAAAATACATGTTCTCTGTGTGGACAGGCTCCACACTGAGATTTGCTTACTCTTTCCTGCCTTGTGTACCGACTGCTAGTAATTAAATCAAACATCAAGGATGGTTATCTCCTCTTTGCCAGGAAGAGATTTGCATTTCTGAAAAGCTGGAGGCAGACAAAATCGATTCGGTGGGAAAGTCAAAACAAATTTCTACGTCTTGAGAGATGGGAAAGGGGACTTGTAGCTTACAAAGGTTCATTAAATCTCATTCAGAAAAGGATGGGGATAGTGAGCTAGCTTGCTTCTTCCACCTGGGCTCTCTCTGCACATGCAGCCTAGCCTGGAAAATACACGCTAGGTTAAGTGGGTAGGCCCAGCACCGACAGATTGTCAGCTTTCTACTTCCCCTTGAATTGAATTCACAATGCGGTTCAGAAAAAATGTGACCCCTTCTCCTGTCCTTATAAACCTTTATAAAACTTTTCACTTCTCACACTTCACTTGTTTTTATCCCTACCTGACCAAAGTTACCCGTGTTTTTAGGATGACTGGATCTCCTGGGATATGTGACTCTGAAAACTGGAGCACTCCGTTACATCCCTGTATTCCAGTACATTTTTCCAGAGGATTGAAAAGATAATGAAGTGCACCCTCACTGCTACGTGAGCTGGTTGGATCATTTGCCATACAAGCATTGGTGTGGACAAAATATTTTCTGGTGATTAATCTTATTTGGGAAAGTAGGGTGAATCCTGGCATCCCATAGGGATTTATAATAACAGATGAAAATTTAGTCTATTTTTAGATACTACCTTTTCAGATAAGGCATAGACCAGGTTTTTTCCTACATCAGAATGTGGCACTAATGTCAGCAGAGTTTAACTGGGTCTGATTTGAATTGTGCTGCTCTTTCCTCAGTCAAGCAAATCCCCATGGTACTAAAAACTGGGTGATTTAACCTTTGGATTACTATTTCATGCCCAGGATCCTGTTCTAGGTTGAAAAGCAGATGCTTAAGAGCACATGGAGAAACTAAAGTTTAGCGTGAAGGATAAAATGATGGTTTCAGCTGTGCACAAGGCTGTGGGCTGCTTGCTGGCTATTGTTTGTTCCTTGTACTCCAAACAAAGAGTTGCCACGCAGATAATCGCACAGGCCAGCCTGTGGGACAGTCTTGACTCTTGGCAAAGTCCACAGTTCCTTCAAGGTTATAACTGTCGCTGCTAAACACTTCCCAAATGTAAAAGCCTTCCAGAAATTATCTGCCGCAGCTAGAGAGAAACCTGCTATTTCTATCTAATTTTCACATGAAGGTTGGAGAACGTTTCTGAAAGAGCAGCTCGTAGCCACCAGCTGCCCCTGGGCTGCTCATCACCTTACTGCCTGAATAGTGCAGAATGACAGTATTACCTCGCCCGCGGTGGTTCTCTGCTACCTCAGTCCTGCAGGACACCGAGGGTCTTTCTTCCGACTTGCATCATCGTGGAAGTTCCCAGTACTGAGCTGCTCGAGTCCTTCATCCCCTCCAAAAGCAGATGTATAAATAAGAGGATTATTACAGCTGTGTTGAGGTCTTTGGACTGGAGGGTTTTGGTTTTTTAAAGGATCTTTCAAACTGTTCGATGTCATTAGTTTTCTCTGGTGATGTATCAGGTTACTAACTATGCTGCATTCACCTGATCTGTGGTAGATATCAGGTATTTGGTAAACTGGCAATCAACTGCATTTACTGCGAAGGCCTGGGCTTCTGTGGCACTGGCTTAGCATGTGTCGCTCAGTGTGATCCCCTAAAAAGGAGTTTCTCAGTCCAGCAGCTGTGGGATCTTGAGCTTGTGCTCAAGCAATGACTGAGAGGTTTTACAATACATGTTTCAACTAAATAGCCAACGAGAAGCTGCTCTCTCACTAGCCTTGCTTTCACCTTACCCGCGTGCCGTCCCAGAGCTGGGGAAGAACTCTGCTGGTGGTGTTCTCTGTATTTCTAGCTAAGTAATGGTTTAAGTATCACGTGAGGAGAAAGCTCACTTACTTATCTCAGGACTGCACCACCTAACACAGAAAGTAAAGGGGTGGGAAGATACTTCTATTCAGTCATGTCATATATCAACAAGAAAGACTTAGAAGGATATTTAGAGGTGTCAATTTGCTTTAACATTTGCATAAAAGTGGAAAGAAAAGGCAGTAAGTACATGTGTGGCAAAATTAAAAAAGAGTGGCATTTACAGCTGCTTAGTTAAGTGGTGAATAAACACGATGTGAGGGATGCATTACATTTTTGCACTGTACTGCAAAGTCTTCCCTTCCAACTTTATAAAACATTAATTTTTATGTTTTTATTTGAAGTCCATAGGAGTCTAGAACTGGCATTAGTTATGTATAGAGCAAATGTTGGGGCTAGCAAATGTGTTGAGTTTCATTCCTGGTTTATATTGAGTAATGGCTTTTTCTCAGCAGAAGATGGGTCAGGGAGGGAATGAATTTCAAAGTAAACACCCGAGGCTGAAGTCGGAACATCTGATCACCTAACTTGGGTGAGGTGCCCCACGGAAGAGTACTGCTCACACACAGTGGGTCTCAGCGCAGATTCAAACACAATCTCTCAAGCTGAGCCAAGTCTGTGTTCCTGGGTAGAGTTTAAAGCCCAATCTGCAACCAGTTCCTAGCGATGTGTGCAGCCAGTGAAAAGCAGCCTCTGAAGCTGCTTGTGCATAGCAGTGCCCCTCCTATCTGCCGTACTGCCTTCCCCCAGGTTCCCCGCTGGATGGGAGCACTGAGGTCGTAATTCCTGGTCCTCATCTGATTTATCTGTGGCAGGTGATGAGCTTACTACTGCACCTTTCAGTTTCTCTGCTGGTGGTGATGGCGACTGAAAAGTTGTAGATGGAGGGTATGTCTTCAGATGCTAGGTTCAGAGTGTGGCACGTTGACTCACATGGGCCCCAATTTCAGTTTGTAGTGACACACCAGGCCACTGCACTGATCCAAGAGGCTACTGAGGTAGAAGATGGCAACGTTCTCCACTGTCCTAATGAAATCCAGGTGGGCTCATGAAACAACATTTTGATGTAATGGTTTAACCATTTTTTCACCTAACAACTTGGGTCCTGGCAACATGATGATAGAAGTGCCAATAGTCTGGTTTGCACCAGTGCTCTCATCGCCACTAACACCAGTGGAATTGTGCCACAGTTAGCAGGAGTAGAAAAGTTCAGGGACAAAAAACCAAACAGCCTTTAGAGCAAAGGTCTGGTGAGCTCACTACTGAGGACTAATGAGGTTATGGGAGAGGTACTCAGTATTTGCCTTCATCAGGGTTGGCTGCCGATTCAGCAGCAAATTAACTGCTCTGGCCTGCCCTCTTTTGAACTCTTCCTTGCTAGGGAAGACACAGTATTTGTGTTACAATGTGTCTCTTGCTGCCTTTTATTCTTTTCTGATATAAGCACCTCACTTCTGGATTGTTCTTTCAAAAAATCTGAAGATTACTTCAGTGAAGCAGTTAATTTGAACATAAGAGATAAGAAGCAGCTTTGCAGAATTAGTTCTGTACAAGCTTACAGTGGTTTAGTTAAACTGGCTCAAGTGTGTGTAAGCACTCTTACTTCGCTCTGAGACATAGCTTCCCCTGTTCCTCCTACGTCTCCAGCTGCACCGCTCTGTGGCTGTAGGTACTACGTCTGTACTTGAACTGGTGCTACTGTGCAGCTCTGCAGGTAGACCAATTTCTCCCTTTTCTCTCCTACATCTTTCACTGCAAAAATTACACCAGGATTTAAGAGTTATTATAATGGTAAAATATCCTGTTCTGACAAATTATATCAAGCTTTGAAAAGAGGTAAGCATAACCAAACAGAGATTATATTGTTCTTACTTTTAGGGAGAATGAGAAAAATGTCTTAGGAAAACCAGGTCCCCTGTTCCTTAGACCCATTTCCATGGGGGTGTCTGGTCATATCTCTGATGCAGTGTGTTAACAGGAACATTGATCCCTATGAGCTCGTGCCCCTCATCCTCGCTGACTAATGCATACTAATAGATACAGCGGGTGAAGCATCGTTACGTAATTGTGCTTGTGCTGCAGACATTGAGCCTGCCATGACACAACAGAGCCTGTATTAAAGACAGAAGCAGCTTTACCCTAAGTATTATTGCTAATGTGAACAGACCTAAACATGAGCAGACGCACTGCTGCTACATGCAATGCTATGCCACTATGCATTAACAGTTTTCAATTAAAAAAAAATTATTCTTTAATTCATACATAAAGAAAAAACAGATCCTTGTGTTCTGAAGTTTTTGTAGTTTTAACATCAGTGATGTTATAAAGTCAGTATTAGATAACCATAAGACGTACATTAAGAAACATGTTTTGACCTTGACTACTCAGACCTCAATTATTCAACCCTTCCGGTTATTATAAAAGGGGTCAGGTCCTTTGATGTCTGCTAATTAAAATTAAAACCGAAAATGTTCCAAATTTATCTGAAACCTGAAAACATATTTAGTACACCAGCAGAGAGAAAGAGATTAAAAATGTGGCAAGGGGGAGGGAGAATAAAATGAAGGGCCCCATTCATCTGAATACTATTGATTTTGACACTGAAACCTTGGAGGCCATTTCAATTTTTTAACCAATGCATGAAGCCTTGCAGCCAGTCCCCTGGACTGGCATTGGAGGAGATTTGGAAGCCATGCCCCTCTGGCCTACCAAGTGACTGTGCCTCCTTGTGCTTTTGTGTTCCGCACTGAGTAACGCTGACAAAAACCTTATGTCCACCCAAAACAACACTAGCTATTTTCTGCTGGCACAATATGCAGAATTAGCTTGTGGAGGGATCAAACAAATACCAGATTCTGTGATTCTGTCTAAAATGAAACTACAGAGGCTGGGTAACAGGACAATATTTCCCATTGGATGTGACCAATATGACTCTCACCTCAGAAACACAGGACTAACAACTCCATTTCAAGTGAGGTTTAAACTGGGGTGCTGCACTTTGTGGTATGTCTTCTAGGCTTCCTCCTTCCTTGCTGCATGTCCCCTGCAACCACAAACTGTGTCCTTGGACACTGATACCTTATCTTCACTCAAAATTACAAGTTATCTTACTTTGATTATCACTGCAGTACACCAATACTATTCAGTCAATGAATATTAGAGGACATTGCTATTTTTACAAGTAGCTGAAGCACAGACAGCTAAAGCGGCAATCTTCATCTGAATTTCTCATTTAAAAAATGAAACCTTTCATGGAGCTGACTAAGCTGTCTGTGTGAGCCAACAGGCGACAGGATTGATTGACTTCACAGGGACTGTACAGAATGCGGTGATCTGTACCACTAAGAAGCACAGAGCAAGTGGTCACAGTGTTACTGAAGTTACTGAATTAAAGTTGTCGGTTTAGTGCAGTGCAGGCCAGCACATCTTAAGCAGAAGAATTCAGAGCCAATTCTTGTTAATTAGGAGTCACGTAATAACTATATGGTATGTTTTTCCATTGAAGACATTAGGAAGGGCATACTGGGAAAAGAAATGTATTTTACTAGACTGAATAAAAAAAGATACTGTCTCTTCCTACAAGCTTGCTTGAGTCATATCCATGTAGTTGCAATGATCTACGGAAAGATAAGAATCCATTTTTAGGTTCTTAGACACAACATGTAGCAGCAAAGCAAGGATGAAGCCTCCAGGAAGTGTGCCACAGGGTATGTCTAAGCTGAACACGTAAGGAAGTGATTGAAAGGCAATTTCTGATAGACACATAAATGTAAGAGAGAAATAAGAAATTATAGTGCTTTGTATCCCCAAAAGTTCATGACTGAAGTCTAACATCCATTTAAACTGAAACTTTGCTCCTGTGTTTCTGATGTGAGTCATTGGTCACATCCAGCTGGACACACTAATCTATCACTTAACCTCCATAAGCAACATTTATACGCTGACTGACGTTAATTGAGATAACTAACATCTTTACTGCATGGCACTTTCACAATAACACTTCTCCCTTTTGGTCTGTATACAGCTGTAGGCCTTGCTGGGTGTCCCTGTTAGCTCAGGTAAAAGCAAACTTGGAAACAAACCTGAACGTACCCATGGCCTTCCTGTCAGTGCTAACATTGTAAGCACAAATGCACTACACCGGAATTCTCCTAAAGAGTAAGATGTATTAAAACAATGATTTGGACTGTCTGCAGTTAGCCAGGCCAAAGAACAGGCTGCTTCTTGTACTTTTACCTACACTTTTTTGTCAGCCTGCGACTTAATGGAATACTGATCTTAAGTCCGAAAAGCTAGATTCCACTGTAACAAAGGACAGCTCTAAAATCAGGCTCAATACTTTACATTTTCAAGGCATTAGAAATGTAGTTTATCCATATATGACATTTTTCATTATGAAATTTATAGACAAAATTATGTTCTCCATCCACTCCATCATATTAGCAATTTGCAATAAAAAATGCTATAGGAACCTTGGATTATCCCAAAACTTAACAGTTTTAAAATCTAGAATGATTACATTAAGATATGAGATTATTAAATGCTTATCTAGGACATGAGAAAGGATTCAGCCCTGTCATGACAACACAGCGAAATTATCTTTAAAACATGAAAATGCCTTTAGAACATTGTATTGCATTTTATTGCCATAAACCAGAAGGTTGTCTGGGAGTCTTCATGTTGTGTTTCCATCCCACAGATTAGGGGTGGCAGAAACATCCCCAGTTTCCTAAAGAGAGACAATTTTTGTGGTTGATGCATCTGCTGGTACCCTGCCCCACAGCTTTCAGGCCTGTTGGTCATACTCAGCTGCATTTAAATAATGTAGAGGTCTCAAATGCAATCCTAAGAGGGTTTTTTTTACTGAAAAATTGATAGCTGCATGGAGGGCAGACTCCCCAGCTTAATGACCCCCATGAGACAAAAGTAGGCAGAATACAGGAATTTTCTATAACCCGGTCAGCTGGCCAGTCTGTGGATGGCTGCACAGTAACTGCAGCGGGTGCTGTCTATGCCCACTGGGCACTTCAGGGGAACGTGCACCAGAGCTACTATTATGGGGTGGGAAGCAGAGTTTAGGAAACAAAGAACTCAAATCTGTAGGAATGCAGCATTCGTTGGCCCTCTTGCTCATGAAACAGCTTGAGAGAATTTATCTTTTGCATTTCTTTGAGGAATAATTCTTGGCTCGTGCAATGAATTACTACAGGATAAATGTATGAGTATTAATAATGAAAGCATCTTGCTCTTCTGTGCTGCAACCCATCAAAAGATCAAAATCTTGATCACTACCTGTCTCTGGTGAAGCTGGTAGCAGAGCTCATTTCATTCCAGAGAAACAGAAGTGTCACACAGCCACTGTGCCTGACTTGCCCGTGGTCGCACAGGAAAACCAGTGGTGCGGGTTTCAGTGAAAACAAGCCTCACCATTTTTAACAGCAGCGTGTGGACAACTGACGTTGTTGCTGTCTGTGTTTAAAGGAAAGGAAGGACTTACACAGAACTGGAGCTAGATGCCTGTACTCTGGTTGTAGTCTACTGAAATAATTGCTACCCGGAAGTAGCAAATATGTTGCTTGTTAGATCAAGTAGGCAATTCTGTTATTCTTGTAGAAGCTGCATTTACAGAAGCACCCTGAAATCACCTTGTTTCCTGAAGCTTTTCAAGCGTCATACTTTAACTGATTTTTATAGATTATGTTTTTGTTATAGCCACTGTGATACGGGGCTAGTTACTAACATATGCCTACACTAGGTATGCAGAGAGAAGTCAGATGAGGCACCTATGGACTTGAATAGAGCTGAGACTTTGTGTTAATACCTTAGTACAGCATTAAGTTCTGATTTTACAAATTCAGCTGTTAAGATATTAAAAGTCAAGGAAATGTCTTTCATCAGCTGGACATGAACCTGTCCATGTTGTTCATAAAAATATGAATAGCCCTAAAACGTTTTCTGAGCTAACAAGAGGCTATCAGGGCAATGAGTTAGGGGCAGACTGGGCTGAGCCCTGTTCTCCGCAACCCTCTTGGTTGCCTCTCCCTTGCTTGTAATGCCTGTCCTCACACATCCTGGCATTCTTGCCATATTTGGGTTTCTTCAGTGGCCAGCTCCAGCATCAGGCTTTAGCTTGGATCTCCACAGGAAGGTTGGGATCAAAGCCATTACGTATGGCAGGTTGGGATCAAGGAGAGGCCATGTCTGAGAAACTGGCAGTGAGCCTAGAGCAGCTCTGTGCTATGCTTTCTGTGGGTGTTTGTAGGAGAGTGGGTGGAATAAATCTCTGTGCTGGGTAGGGTTATCTGGCATGGCAGGAGCCAAGCTCACACAAGGTAGGTTGAAATCACAAATCGTGTCTTTTTTTTTGTTTTTTTGAAAGAGGAAGAGACGACAAAGGGAAGTGAGGCTGTTTTGAGAGGGACTGCAGATTGATTTTCTTCACCCTAGGCCATTCATTATTTCAGGACTTTGCCCTCGTTCTCAGGGTTGCAAGACCTAAATTACCGTGTATACATTAATAAATCAAATCATTGTAGACAGGGAGAGGACCCACTGATACTGTGTAGGGCTTGTAGACAGTGATGTCTGGGTTTTATGGCTATATTGGCCTCAATGCTATTCATTCTGCATTGATACCAGTATTAGAAAGAAAGGAATTGTCCATATTTTAAATTTAACCTGTACTGTTTTTCTTAGCTATGTACACAGACTGCATCCTTTCATCACCAGTCTGTTTTGGGCATTGGTAGTGGAAAATTAGCGAGAAAGAAGGTAAAAAGTTTTCCTGTTTCCTGATGGAAAGAGCTTTAGTTGTCCTATGATTTGAGCAAGGTGTTGGACCACATGATCTCCAAAAATCCCTTCGAGCCAAAATTAGTCTATGATTCTATGCCTGTCTCCTGTTTAGAAGGAACCACCACTTCCCATGGATCTGTGTGTGTTACACACTTTGTAGCCCCATGCTGATTGTTTTCTACCTCCACGCTAGAGCTGCAGTTTTGTGGGACTTTAAGACTCTTGTATACACAGAGGCTGTCAAGTCCAAAGTTGCTGCTCTGCTTAGACAGCAGCATACACACATCTGCATTGTATATGGGGTTGTCTACTGTTCAGATTCCTTGTAACACCAAAACTTGGCGGTGTGTGTGTGAAATGAGGACAGGATGACAACGCTGAGAGCAGAAATACCTCACAGTAACAGTTGTCATCTCCATTACTGTCAAATTATTTCTGAATTGTTGGCCATCATACGCTGTTTAGCTTGAGGGAAGTGAAAACGGTGGCTTTGCTTCCGTGGCAGCAATGTGAGTAGTTCAGCCCTCTGAGGAGCCTTGCAGAGTGGCAAAGTAAATGTCAAATATCATTTGGTCAAAGAGTGTTCTGAAAATCCTCTAAGGAATAGCCCTTGCTCTATACACTTTATCTCCACTACATATATAGGACAGAGAAACAGAGGGAACCTTTTATTTAGGAAGGATCAGCTTTCAGACAAAGCTGGGGACCTTTGGAGTTCAGGCTACATTTGGACTGAGACATAAGTTTTACAGAAAAAATCTGCAGTTTCAAGCAGCTACACTTCAATTTGAGAGCAGCAAAGAACAGTAGATGGGACAACAGACTGAAATTCAGCATTAGCAGGCTCGATTTCTGGATCAACAATCAACTTGTCATGTGACACCAGGCAGGTCCATGGTGCTATCACCACTCCTTCTCTAATCCAGCACAGTGAGAATCAGTGCAGCAGACTTTCTAGTCCAAACTATTTCAATATTTAAACTCTTAGACAAAATCTAGAAATGTTTAGGCACTCCGATAAATGGATTGCATGACAATGAGTGTTAAGTATCTCAGTAAATGAAAGAACATCTATTTAGATGCCTAGCTAGAATTAAAATCCCTAAAGAGATTTGTTTCTACCTTTGTGGTGTACATACTATGTCTAGAGAAGGGAAAAGATGAGCATATGCTGAAGAGTAAACAAAGGAAACTGATCCCTTGGTGGACCTTAATCAATTTTTCCGTGGATGCCTCTCTGTCAAGTTGCTCATTCACTTAAGTCTTTTCTTCCCTTGGCTGAAGATCTACATGAGCTCTTCTTGGATCCCCCAGCTTACCAAACTGAGATTTGGTGGAAACATATTGAAGGAGAAAATGGGAAAGTGAAGTGCAAGTCCTGCCTCTAAGAGTGTCTTCAGAAAGAAGGTAATGGTGCTGAATGAGTTTAATGTGATGGTCTTGTCTAGAAAGCACCATGAAGGTGAGTGCTACCAGACCTGTACTTTAATACCTGAACTATCTGAGATACATGGAGTGTGAGACAATGATTAGGCCTTCTGGTCTATTATGCTACTGGTGTACTGCACTGAGAGAATTAAAAGTTTGAGATTCATATCATATACTTGAGGTGATTACACAAAACCTGGATTATTCTCTGAGGTCAAGCAACTGCTGTTGTTGCTTAAGGCTTCAGAAATTAATGGTCATTCTCCACCTTGCAAAATGACCTTAAAATTGCAGTCAAAAAGCAACTTAGAAATTATGATGACAGTCTGCACTAATTACTCTGTTTGTGTGCAAGTAGGTACAAGCAGTTTGCTACATATGCATTCTATATACCTGGCTAAAAACAACGCAAGACTGTCAGCAGGGGCTGGTGAGAAAACAGCTAATAGGAGCCCAGGTGCAACTGGTGGGGTCACCTCAAGGAGAGAGCAACCCCTATAGTTCCTGGCACGGAGTTTAGAGACTGCAGATTTTGCCCTCTGCCTTGCTTTCTTCCCTGGGCGCAGAATGGTGGCTGTGTGGCTCCCTGTGGCCAGAAGGAGAATCACTTTCTCTGTGGTGAACAACTCCGGCAATGGTTTTATTTGTGGGATCACTTTGACATAATTCTAGGAGGTGGCATTGTAACTTTTGGCAGTTAAATGCTTCAGTCTATTCCATATAAAGCTTTGGAGCATGACTAATTAATATAATAATCACCTCTAGCAGAGAACACATTAACTGACTGAACTCTCAGGACTTAGAAGATCAGAGAGAACAAGTTGAAAGATGCTGAGAAATTGAATTAGCAGATTCTCAGGATGGCAGTCAGTAAGGGACCTCATGCAGTCGTGTGTGGTGAGGGATGAGCTCCGTGCCTCGGGACCCAGGCAAAGCTGCCGTCTTCTCTGGGATGACACCATGTGGGCACTTCCCTGAGGACAAGCGGGAATGAGCTCCGGAGCGCTCTAGAGCCCTGTATTTATTCAAACTAATTTTCCATGAATCAGATGATCTAATTAACTAAACATGCATTTGACCACAAAATGTTATGTTATTTTTAGATAACATTGCAAACCTATATCGGGGTTGCTTTTTCTCCTCACTGAAACTCTGCACCTATTTTCTACAAAATTCCCCAATTTTTCCAGTTTAAATCATCAGTAACCTGTGTGGCTGCTCTTGAATTTTGATCCTCAGAGCCTCTTATGTCTCTTCATCCTTTGTAATGATGAGCTAAGCTTCTAACAGAAAGACAGAGAGCAATTAGGCTCTTTGAAACAAATTGTAACCAGCAATACAGGTACAGGTAAAATTTTCTTCCTGTTTTCAAGTAGAAAAAGAGAGGGCAATTACAGATCAATGTGATCCATAAAATTACATTCCAATTTGGATTTTTATTAGGCTAAGTTTGAGATGATACTGAAATCACCAAAACGGAAATAAATCTCCATTCTGAGCTTCAGCCCCTCCAAAACTGAATGAGGTATCGTAGAAATCAGATTTCACACTCAGAGAGAGAAAGTCTCAATGGCCTTTTGTCTGTTGCATACCACAATAATTGTTATCATCTTAATTCTGCAGACTTGGGGTCAGCAGCCACTACTCTACACTGTTTCTTTTATACTGTAGCCACTAACAACATATCGCCCTACTATGTAACACGTCTGCAACATTTTGTCCCATTCTGTTTCCAGAAGGATGATAGCAAGCTGGAAGAAAAAAACATGGTCAAAGGCTGCACAGATGGTTCTGTAACAGCTGATAGGTAGCTGCGGTTGTTGATGAGTATTTTGGAGGTAAGAGACAGCAAGGTTAAAGAAGAATTACTGCCAGCATTTAAAGGGACTCTGCCAGGCCACAAAATTATCCTGATGAAAGAAACACTGAAAAAAACAGCCAGCACTGAGATTTCTTAAATGGGAATAAATTTCCCAAAATACAGGGACACCACTCTCTCTCTTTTTTTTTTTTTTTTAATTTTATTAAGACAATTTAAAGCTGTGCTGTGCAGTATCTTTCAGAAAATGTGACCGTGGTAATAGAAATCTCTTACGAGTCTTGCACAAGCTATTTGCTGTGTGCTGCTATGAACAGTTACAGAATTCCCTTCTGTTGTAATATGGTACGTGTAGTCTCTTGTAGGAAGGAGCTCAGGTTGTAGCAAGTAGTAACCATAGTTCCTATCAAGTTGACTTTTGACAGAGTACCCATCATATATCACTGCAAAGTGCAGAAAGGGCTTACTATGGAGGCTGTTTGACACAGCAGGTAGATCTTCATGGTCCTTTAAAAAAAGCCTTGATAGGCACCATGAGGCCAAATCCATCAGCTAGTGACTCTCTTCATACGCAGGAGTGCTCCCAGGTCAAAGCCCAGTCAGTCAGACTGGGACTCCAAGATCTCAGCATGCCCAGCAGCTGAGAACAGTGCCCAAGGCATCATTTCGTGTGCAGCAGAGGCTCAGGAACGTGCAGCTACCTGGAGTCCTCCAGGAAGACTGTTACAGGTCTGAGCCAGCAGACTGCACCTCTTTGCTACGCTACCGCATGTAAAATCTCAGCGATGCGACTCTCCCATTTTCCGCAGCAATGCATGTCAACAGCAGTAGGAGGAAGGCTAGGTACCACCTGGACATGCTAAATGGCCAGACAATCCCAAATTATTGGATGTATGATTAGACAGTTGTCATGAAAGATCAAGCGTGGTTTCAGTCTTGGATCTGTGTGAAAAAGAAAGCAAGTTTGTATAACCAGCATGAGAACATGAGAACCTAGGGCTTGATTAACAGCAGTTGGAGAGATGTTCTCTTGGACCTTGACATATCCAAGACAATAGCCTTCCCCATAACCCCAGTGGGTTGACAGGGTGACTGTCAGACTGAAGGACAAGAGGTTTCTGAACACAAGGGCATCCTTACAGAACGAAAGGGTTACTGTTGTTCTACCTCCAGAAGCCTGCCATCCAGCAGAGGTTTTTAAGGCAACTGGACCTTTCAGCAGCCTGAGCTTTCCACCCACTAGAAGATATCTAGGTAGCCAGCATTTTCTATGCAGATGTTTCACCAGCTTGGAGGCTTTCATGATGGGCCTTGGGGTCTTTCAGGTAGGTGAGTCATTCCATCAACTTTCATCTGTCCTGGGAGAAGATGGAGGGGTTCGTCCCCAGAAACAATCTCTGACCTCTGAGACAACATTAAGGAGTGACAGCAAAACACCGGGGAGCTGCTTTTCATGTTTCCTAGTCATCCTCAGCAGTGGGTTTAGCATGTGATATGATACCCAGACATGTTCTGAGATAACGCTCTCAGATATTAAGCAATGAATGACAAGGACTGATGCTGGTTTAGAATGTCGTCTTAGGAGCTCGTCCGTACTCCGAACTTCACACGGTCATTCCTGATGCATTTAGCCTCTTTATACAGTTGTGTTCTTTTTATAGGTGCCCTTGCTTTGTTTCAGGGTCCACTCCATGCACAGACAATTGAAGCTCAGCTATCTGCCAACTGTAGTGAATATGTCCCTATGAGACATTTCACTTAAGCACTCTGAGCTGCCTCTAATTTCTGATGGTGTAGTCCAGCCTTTCCAGAAAAGCCTAACAACAGATATTTTTAATTGTATATAAAACTATCCTATGCTGCAGTGACTTTTTTACCCCCCTGGGGTCTGTTACAGGGCTGAGGGCAAATCATCCTGCTGAACAGGTAATCTCCCGGAAAGTTGTATCAGCCCTGAGTAGCCATCTTTCATGCAGTAGATTCTCCCTCTGGTCCCAGATATTTCCAGGTAGCTGTTGACATTTTCTGTTGTTGTATTTGCTGAGTGCCAAGACAACTCTCCGCTGAACATGACGGGAACAGCTTCACTGACCTGGAAAACTATGGCCTGTTGCTTCTCTTCCACTTGGAAGATTCACCTTGAACTTAAGATGCCTGCCCTGAGCAGCTAAATCTCTCTGTTTGGCAAGCTGTGATGGGTAGCATGAGTCAATGTGCTATGACCTTAGTGCTGAGCCTGCTTGATGCCTATGGCTGTATAGAAACTGCAAAAGTTCTCCCATCTATGATCACAGGTGTCCTTAGCTCGCTCACTGAAGAATGACAGCATTCTGAGCCTGCTTTCCCAGTCCTAGCCTCACACCTCTTCTCTGCAGTGAGCTTAATGTATGTCTAGGCAACACATCAGTGTGGGCTCTGAGAGGATAAATCAGGCTGTTGCTACAGGATGGCATTCAGGATCGTGGGTGAAGTACAGAAAAGGGAACTACACTGTCAGTATTGGAGAATCCTACACTGAAGGGCTATGCTGGTTTTAAGGAACAGCCCGACTGACTCCCACTGAAGGCAACCGAATTTTTGGTTGCGCAAGAAATACATATGCTTTTGTTTTGAAGTGCTTCTTCTCAAGGTATTTCTATGTGAACAAAATCTGAAGGGTAAGACAAGATTTCAATAACCATATTATCAGTCCTGCAATAGCTGGCTTCCTGTTTTCTCCAATTAACCTGAAGGTATTATAGCTGTCTTTTCCATAATGAGTTGCACTTGGAATTTGGTGCTCCCTAGGCAAGAGCTCCCATTAATGTCATTAAGCCTCTTCCTGGAAGCCTCCTACAGAAATAAGGCTTAAAAAATCTGAGGAAAAAAGTAAGGTGGCCACCCTGCTCTTTAAAGAGTTACATCTAACCACTGTATTTGTTGTTTCAAATGAGGACAGCTGGAAATATTTAAACATATTTGAGCATGAAAGTAAAATTTGTTAAAACTGTATCTGTCAGGTGCCACATGCTCTACAGGCATCTAAAATAGACGAGCCCTGCCTTACCCAGAGGATACGCGGAGGCAGCGAGTTCTTTAGAGTTATGTTCAGACACGTTACTTCCCTGCTGTTATTTCCACTAATGACAATGGGCCTCCTCTATGAGCCTCATTGCCCACCTCTTGCTTGCTCATAAAGTTTAAGCCCGAAAGAAACATGCTCTAATCTGGTCTAACTTCCTGATTAGAAAATTTCACCCTACTATTGTGGATTGAATTTAATAATCTGTATATGGTTAAAGTTTATCTTTCAAAAAGAAACACTGTCCTGATTTGTAAACATAAAAATCACAGAATCTCCACTCACCTTATTTGTCTGCTCCTAAGGTTACCTGCTTTCTCAGCTAAATATCTGTGCCTCTTCCTCTAATTTGTCTGACTTCATCTTCTGAAAATCAGCTCATGTTATGCATTTCTCCATTAGTCTACAGACCTTGTAAGTACCAGGCATTTTCTCCACATGAAAGCACTTATTGACTATAATCATCTTACTGTAATATAAATAGGACTGGATTTCAGTTTGGTTTCAGAATAATACATGACAGATTAAAAAAACAGGTAGCTCAGTAAGCAGCGGAGCTAATGAAGTTTGTTTTCCTGTGGATTTGCATGTCATAGTTAGATTCTTTGTGCCTCAAGAGCACAACATTAGTCAAAGGTTTTTGCAGTGAACCCATTCATCACCATCATCATTCATGTGGATTCTCTGGTCTAATAATACATTTGAGCACTTTAGCATGTTTCTTCCTTCTCTGCTAAGTTACTTTCTTGGAACTTGTAGAAGGGGAAGGGATACAGAGACTGATAGAAATATATAGGTGATATGATCAGTTAAGTTCCATTTCCATAGGGAACCAGACAAAAAAAAATCAGCTCTATGCAAAGTAAACACTGGTTTTTAAAGCTTTGCAGTGGAAAATGCCTCTCCAGATGGCTGCATTTGAACTGTCTTGTTTTCAAAATCTTTTTTTTGTTATCATCACTGGGAAACCCACATACCAGGATCCCCACTGAGGCAATGGGTGTTACTTGTACAGCAGCTCCAAAATTCAAATCTTTCCTGTTGAAAATCAGGCAGCCTGTTTCTTGTAATTTGAGCTTAGGGACACAAGGGAGTTCTGTACCATATGGTACCAGAATATTTGTCTTCTGCCAAAAATTTCGGTCTCCACATCCTCTGCTCCCCCCACATGGCCTTTTTCCCTTAACAGTCAATTACATCAGATATAAGTGATATTCTTCGCACAGGAACCTCTTCATCTCCTCAAAGCAAAGGATTTTTACGAGTTTTCTGAGTGTTTCTACAGGGGGCTACAGTATGTCATGTACTTGCACTGTCAAGAGTCCCAACAGTGACAGGTGCCACCTGTTTAAACACTGCTACAACTGTTCATGGATCTTGCTTAATGGAAAACAGTCTCTAACCCAACTATCTAATGCACTTGTAACCTTTAGCATTACAAAATCTGACTGTGTATTATGGGCAGTGCCCAAATCAGACTAGGACTTGTAATCTGAGATCACTATGGTATGCAAACGGATTCCTCTGGTATCTGTTACAAAAAAAAAAAAAAACCTGATGCAGGTATTCTATATCTTGTAATAGATAGCTAAAGCTTTCTCTTCTCCATTTTTTACTAAATAAGAAACATGTAGCACTGATGAGGACTAAACTCTGCCTTTGTCTAAACAGAATAGGAATAGGGGTGGCACTGTGTCTCTGATGGCAACTGGTTTTAAAAATTTGGTCAGTGAGCGTATGCTTCAGCCGAAGGAAGTGTGGTGTGAATGAAGCTAGAGAGGGCTTGGCTGTCCTCCAAGCTTAAAAGCTGAGTTATCAAGACTTTGCAGAAGCTGTTGTGTCACTAAAGAGTGCCCCAAAGTATACTGAAGCCTTCCATTTGAAGGCTCTGCTGCCTGTCTTTCCAGGCTTGGTGGCTTGTAACGCAGGAGATATTTGGCAGCAACTGCCCGTTATCTTACTGCCTAACTTCTGAGTGTACAGAAAGGTACCAGATTCAGAGTAAGCCTGCACTGCGCGACATTTTGCAGATGCAATGACCTGGGAGAGTGCATGGAAGAGATTTTTGCAATCATTATTAGTGATATCACTTTAATATTTAATGTGATTTCTGTGCATTTTTCTGCTACAGAAGAAACAAGGCAGAGAAAAATCTATTATTCTTATGGATAGCGTGGGTCTATAGACATGGGGGTTAGAGCAGTAATGACTGGCCTGGTAATGAAAACATCTGTGATAATAATGGTGCATGCAGATCTGGTGATTACTGTACTTGAAAACATATCTCCAATACATCTTAAGGGACTGCAAGTACAAATAAACTCAAGGGAAAACATTTGAGACTGTTCCACAATAGAAACTTTAAAACTGTTGCTTTTTAAAAATTAGGCAGCTCAAGTCAGCAAAATATTTACTTATTGTATCACTTAAAGCATTTTTTGCAAAATATTTTGAGAGGTACTATCTGTAAACTTTAATCTGGAAGGTGAGTATACTACCTCCCTTTCAAAAGAGGATAAATTGAGCCACAAATACTAAACTTGTCACTTTCCTAGGAATCAGTTAGTAAGCGAGCCCAGAACAGAAATCACAGATTGTCATACTAGAATTTTTGCTTAGGGACAATTCCAAGTCCTCAGATTTTGATGAATTTAGCATTTAAGGTCACTCAGGAATTTCATTTTGAAGTTCTATGCACCTCAGAAATCAATCTGTTAATCAGTTTAAACAGTACTCTGAAAGATCAATTCAAGCACTTTCTGTTCTTAAGGTAAATGAATACTATTTTGAAAATTAGCATATATATGAAGACATATATAATAGATAGGGCTGTTAGTTTCATTCCAAGAAAAAGAGCTAATTAATTATATACTTTCAAAATGTCCAGCCTTGTATTGTATTTAAATATGCCTTTACAGAATATAAGGAATGGATAAAGCAAATCTGGAGTTAGTAGAATTCATATGCCCCCCTCTCTGAATGCAAAAACATGTCCCTTCCACTGTCCTCAGTCTCCTCCTCTTTAATTCCCATACTGTCAGTTCTTTGTTTTTTTCAGTGCTTCATGTAAAAACTTAAGCTGCTGCTGAATTTATTTCATGTGGGTTTATGTTTTGCTCAATTTAATGGTTTGTAACGCAAAACCACAAAGGTACAGCTGCTGCAACAAACTCCTTTATTGACGCCTGCCTGCTGCACACATTGCCTTTGGAGTCTCACTCGGCTTTGAATCCTAACATTACAAAAAATGAAAAGTAGCATGGTCTTAAGCACTACAATTAATGCTTCTAAATTTTGTTCCTTTGCTGTCCTGTCCACAGCTGTGTTGTGCAGAATTTCTTCAGTGAACATGTTCTTTGTTTCCCTCCCAAACCAGTAGGGGACAAATACCAGGTCATTTTACCCTCTGGTACTTTTTAGACAGCGCTTCTGTCTAATATCCCAGCATTTTATATGTTTTTGTTAATCCTAGATCTGAATTTTGACATTAAAGTCAGCAACTAGAAAATTAGAAAAAAAATGGTGGCGTCTGTTTACAACAGTGCTCGGTAAATGCAAAATTTCTGTGCATGGACCAAATGAGAGAAGGTGAGAAAAAGAAACCAACATTGTGCATGGACAAATGCCACTGACTATTAAAAAACCCAGACTACTTCTGTGGTGAAAATGAACTAAAATTCCTGTCTCATGCACTCCAACATTTATAATTCCTCTTGTCATTTAAAAACGTTCTTAAGATCTCTTACCTTGCTAACAATAGATACACAATTCTTCCTTTTTTTGCTGGAAGACTTTGGCATATTTCTGAGATCCTGGAATATGATTTTACATGTCTTCTGCCTCTTTGAAGAGAAAAGACAAGGTTTTTCTCATGTATTTTTCTAATTATTTTGATAAAGTGCATTTATTTTTCATTATTCATCCTCTTTATGTGTTATTTTCAGTACTTTTCCTGCTGAGCTGCTTTTCTGTTTCTGAACCTGTACTTCCATGCAATTTTCTCTGATTGGCTAACAACAAAAGTTGCCAGAAACATAATTTAATTTGCTACAGTACTTTTTTCCTATTAATCTGTATCATTGTACTGGGTTGAACTCTCACAGCAAAGCGTTAGCCGTTTATTTTTACTTATTTCCATGTGCAAGAAAATATCTAAGAGAAATATCAGATTACCTACCATATAATTTCTCTTTTCACCATTTAATATTTTATCAGATAACTAGGCCCTGGAATAAGGAAACAGGTAGTCCTTACAGCACAAATGACAGTTGTCACAAAAACTGGCAAACTTTGGCAGAGAACTACAGAACAATTGGGAGTCGGGTAGGGTGTGTTAAGTTTTGGTAAATGATTAGTGAAATCTGATGTTAAGAAGAAGAATAAAATATTAGAAGCAATATTATAGACTATTGAAAACTATTTGGTAGCTTTCAAAAACCTGAAGTCAGCACATGTATTTTCAAGACTAGAAATCTAAAAGTTGCTCCTGGAGATCAGAGTTGAAAATACAGTAACCGACAAAAGGGGTCCTCATTCCAAACTCGATATATATTTTTGGAATCACTGGACTCCAGGTTCTCTTATACAGCCAGCGTGAAAATCAGAAAGAAAGAAAATTGAGTGCCTAATGAAAATTTTAATGACCACTTTTAGAAACGCATTTTTCTCGAAATTACCCAGCTCTTAAAAAATACTATAATCAGAAGTAAAACGACTGCGCTGCTGGTTTTTGGAGCATGACATTTTGACATTTCTCTCATTCAAACCAACATTTCTACAGAAAATTTAAAGATAGTTCCTAGACAAAATACAGTATTGAATACCTACTGTATTTCTTTTGAAATATAAATAGAAACGCTCCCATTGATAACAGTGGGAATACATGATGACCTTTTGCTAATTTGAAAGTACAGAAGCTTGAAACAGAGATATCTGAAACCAGAAATGAAGCTTACAGCCTGAATTTTTACTTTTACTGTACTTTTTTGTCATTTTTATTGCATAATGCCATAATCTATTTACTATGCTAATGGTATATGTGAGGATTTTCTTTTAAGGTAATTAAAATCAGTGATAAAAAATATACCATTTAGAACACCCTGTCATTCATTAACAACAAAACTAAAATGTCTTTACACTATATAATTTGTTTGCTCATTTTTCCCCATAATAAATAGACATTATCTACAGATAGAAAGCTATAGGATTTTAACAATGGATAACAGTAGCTATTGTGCCTCCTGGTGATGAAAATAAAGGCTTAGATTTTTCTAAAGACTAATACAAGAATATTTCAAAAATATTCAGTAACGCATGACACCTCTCCCCCTCAAACCTTTCTCAAAGCCTGAAACAAAATGGGGAAATGATTAGTGAGACCATGTGGAGATGCAATATGAGAAACTACTCTGTCCTACTGCTGATTTTCTCGGACAACTAATACAGCTGTTCCCTTTTGCAACTGATTCAGGTATTATACAAGCGTGTTACAATTCTTTGCTGGAGAACTAGGAGTTCTTGATCCAGTCATAGCCATTTCCACATGGAGACGGATTAAACTGAATCCAGAACTGCACTCTGGTATCACTCCAGAATTACCCTAAAGGATGCTAGATACACTACATGCTTCTTAAAATCTCTGTAATGTTGTTTTATTGTGGTGTTTTTTAGTGTCATTTAATGTAACCATAATAATTACTGATTCGACTTTTGGATATAGACCTATGTTTTCAAATTTTAAGCCATTATATTATTTGGTTGATTTCCAGATGGTGTTTGTGTAAACACAGGTGTTCATATATGGTGTAACAGTAAAGTTGCCATAGCTGCTGGAGTTTTTAATGAATAATTCCTTGAAGAATCACAAGGCATCTTCCTCACTGGGCTTAAAGGACAATTTTCCACAACGAATCTTTATAACTTTAAATAGCCTGAGGTTTTTTTTACACACTCCTCAGTATTAAAGAATTCAGAGGTTAAAATTTTGCAATTTTCTATCGGTACCTGTTCACTAGACATAAGCACTTCAGGGAAGGGGGTAATTTATTGTTCTTTTTACCGGCGAAAACCGTCCCTTCCCGAGGAGCTGGGAGCGTGCCCCTCGCTCACGCCCGCAGTCATGGCGGCTCCCCCAGCCTCCCCAGCTACCCCCAGCCCCTTCTCGAGCGGCGCTAGCAAAGGCAGGCCCAGGCCTTGCTGCCGGCGGCTCGGGGCGGCGACCACCCCCGCTGCAGTGAAGGTGGGGACCCGAAGGGCTCGTTCGCTGGTAACTTCAGAGGTCGTTCTCCTCAGGATACCTGAGCGAAAGCAAACCGAACGCCGTCGAGCTGGCGGAACCCCGAGAGGCCGCCTGGGGCCTCACCCGGCCTGCGAGGAAGGACGGACGCACGCTGCCCGCCACGCCCTAGGAAAGCGCCTCCCCGGGAAGGGGGCTGCCCACCCCTAGGGTGACCCCCACACCGTGCCGTGCCGTGCCGTGCCGTGCCGGGTGGGTGGGCAGCCCTGCGCCAGCCCCCCTCGGCCCCCCAGACGACGAGCGGATAGCGATGAGGCCTGAGGGCAAAGCCGAAGGGAGAGAAGCCCACCTCTCGCGAGAGCTCCCTGACGCTCGTAACGGCCGTTACCTGGCCGTCGCCGTTTACGGCGGCGTAGCCAATAGGAAGG
>Ga0065711_1001728_pt1 | contig 40105 bp, 13 predicted proteins | sample Hoacrofraction12_FD_59098 | JGI IMG/M metagenome (GOLD analysis project Ga0065711, IMG submission 59098) | Hoatzin crop microbial communities from Cojedes, Venezuela - Epithelial fraction 12 v2 (version 2) | ecosystem: Host-associated > Birds > Digestive system > Esophagus > Crop | place... | reverse complement strand
CTCATGGTCAACTTGTTGTCCACCAGCACACCCAGGTCCCTCTCCGCAGAGCTGCTCTCCAGCAGGTCCACCCCAAGCCTGTACTGGTGCATGGGGTTGTTCCTCCCCAGGTGCAGGACCCTGCAATTAACCCTTGTTGAATTTCATCAGGTTCCTCTCTGCCCAACCCTCCAGCCTGTCCAGGTCTCGATGAATGGCAGCACAGCCTTCTGGTGTACCTACCACTCCTCCCAGTTTGGTGTCATCCGCAAACTTGCTGAGGGTACACTCTAACTCTTCATCCAGGTCGTTGATGAAGAAGTTGAACAAGACTGGGCCCAGTACTGACCCCTGGGGGACACCACTAGTTACCGGCCTCCAGCCAGACTCAGTGCCGCTGATGACAACCCTCTGAGTTCTGCCATTCAGCCAGTTCTCAATCCACCTCACTGACCACACTTCCTCAGGTTCCCTAGGAGGATGTTATGGGAGACAGTGTTGAAAGCCTTGCTAAAGTCGAGGTAGAGAACATCCACGGCTCTCCTCTCCCCTACCCAGCCAGTCCTCTGAAATCTTGTGAAATAATGTCTGAGTTTACACAGGTTTTTAACACTTGGCTAACAACTGTAAGACACCTTTCACTCTAGACTAGTGAAAGGAGGTCCATCCAGTGCTTTCTATACCTGCACACTTCATGTCTGTTCTTCAGGAAGCACAAGAATATGAAACCCATTTCTAAAGAAAAAGGGCTAATTGTCACCTGCATATATCAGTCAATAATTTCTGTGAACATATATCATAAAAATAGCAGGTAAATTGAGAGAGTATGCAGCTTTTCACTTAAGTTGAACTGAATTTTCAAATTGGTATTTTTTGAGACAATAAGGAACAACTATTCCAACAAGTTCGGATTTCCTTCTTTTTCTGTTTCTACCTCTCACACCTTAGTATGAATAATGAAAGGTAAACACCCAGCTGGTTACACATTCAATATCAATCTGGCTTTCTCCTGGGAATGGAACATGCTATGTTCTGTGTAGTATAATGGTGTAAAGCAAGGGAGAAAGAATAAGAAATCCCAACATAAGGATGATTTTCTTTCACACAGTCCATGACATTTTTAGCATTTTTTCCATTATGTATTGATAAACAGCTTCAACTTCAGCTGAAAATGTACGGAGTGGTTTTCCTTACATTTTAAGTACTCCTTGTCCAAAGCCAAGAAAATGTAAGAAAATGATATTAACTACTAGTAACAAATGTTCACTCAGTTAAGCTCTGTTTACAATAACATTACCTCTAGCAGCCAATATTACAGAGCAAACAAACAATAAACTGTCATGCCAGATTCTTACGGAAATAAATGTATGAAATGGAGTTCAGTGGTGTAATCCATTTAACCAGCACAGAATATGCTGTACAGGTTTGTTATAAATCTTCAGACAGACCCCAAGCAAACATTTACTGCCTGCGTTAAAGGAGGGAGAGGCATTCTCAGGCTTTTACTGCAGGATGCACTATTTCTCCCAGCCATTCAAAGCTCATTAGCTGTCACAGCAGAGGCAAACAGCAACTGTGACATGAACCGCTAAAAATACCTCTTATTGGCATCTGTTCTGTGGTATTTTGTGTTCACTGGAACCTTCAGTGGGTGTGTGAAATTTTCCAGCTGCTTTTAATATATAGAACTGAGCCTTAAAAGACTCAGTTGCAGACCTGGTATTATAAAGAAGGGAAGGTTTAGAAGAGATACAAATAAAAAGGCTATCACTACATGCTAGAGCACTGTACAGTGTTTGCAGTTTGCTGGCAAATAACCATGTTTTTGCAAGTTATGGTTAAAGTCTGTCCAAGAGCTGACTGATTCTACTATTTCCAGAAGTTTGCCAGACATATACTGTGTTTTCATCATGTGAGTGTCTCCTTGATTTCTACCAGTATACAGCAGATCTGAAGTGACTTCTTATATTTGCTGGTAAGTAAAGTAAAACTAGTTTTTTTTTTTTTTCCAAAATGCCCCATGTGATAGCTTCACCCACATGTTTGACTCCCAATAAAGCAAATAAAAAGCTGAGAAAGAGGAACCGCTGTTTTAGATTTATTTTATAAGCTTAGTCAACAGTCTTGAGAAATCAGAATCAGCAAGGCAAGGAGGCAGAAGGCACCTAGCAGGACACTGAGCCACAACCACCTACTGTATGGGAGCCCAGCATGCAGTGGTAGGGAGAAAGGTTGTCTTGTGCAGCTGCACACTTTTTCCACCAACTATCTTCAGCACATTAACTGCCTCCATAGCAGCCAACACAGACTGCAAGGCTTACTCAATGGCAAGGTGCTTATATTGTATTCTGTAGCTAATTTCCAAAGATGACAGTTTTATGCCTCACTGCTTTCTCTTGTGCTAGATACATAAAATAAAGCCATTTAAAAGAGAAGAAGAGTTGTTCAAAGTTTATTTATGATTTCCCATAGGAGGAAAAGACTCAGTTAAAGGAATCAAGAAGCTAACTAGCAATAACAATTTAATGAAATGCTGTGGGTCTTGACAGCTATCTGAGCTGATATTTGCAGTAGATATAACTACTGTCTGTGGCAGATGGCTGGCCAAAAACAATAAAAGGCATGAGGAACACAGAACTACTTGCACTCAACTAAGGAAGTGTCATATTATCTGGCATTAGTTATACTAAACAACAATAAATTTCAAGAAGTCTAAATGATCTCAGATGGTAGAAAGGGAAAGAGCTCCACCACAACCTGTAGTCAGCGAAAGAAGCCTCAGTGACTTAGGGAAAATCCACCCACATTATCACCTCTTTCCAACTATTCCATGTGCATTGTGAAATGACTATACAATACAGCTGAGATAAGCAGAAAGCTTCCTGCTTAAAAATTATTGCCGAAGATATTGGTTCACTGTGTCTCCACGGGCAAATTGAATAAGACTTTACTTCCATCAGCAGATCTAGTGAGAAGAGCATTAATCATACCACTTTATGGAATACTTTGGCATCACTCAGCAATCATTTTTTTTCTAAGTTGTAAGACAAGACACCATTTCTTGTGAGATGAATAATGAGGAATTACCACTTCTAAAATGGAAGAGGGCATGTTCATTCACTCTGATGTTGATCCCAGCTTGGTGGCACTCAATATACTTTCATGATTAATTTCCAGCTACAGGGGCTAGTAAATTCACATCATCAGAGACATGAGTTGGTAAAAAAGCAATGCGCATAGCTATTTATATGAATATCAGATGTCTCTTTGAGATTGCTTGTATTGCTCATAAGGGTTTTCCATTTCAAAGAGATAATGAGTAAGCAAATAAACTGTAATATGCTAAAGATAATGATGATGAACTTATTTCTCACAGATCCCCACTGAGAATTCCAGTGTATGGCTAAGCATGCTTCAATTGGTTCCTCCCAGGAAAACGTTGCTTACGGCAAAGTAATAGCGTATCTGTAAGCCTCTTAGAGTAATGAAGACAAAACTTACTAAGAAAGCAAAAGGATGTATTGAACAAAAAAAACCTACCTGTTTCTGTGCTCTGTAACAGCACATCAGTGACTCTCAGGAACTTGGATAGTGTGAAATTTATTAACAGTTAATAGCTCTGGCAACTACAGGAACTTTCAATGGCAATTACACAACGTTCAGAACTCAACCAGCCTGACTCCATTGTGGACCCTTCTGCAAAGGGATTTACATCAGAAAAAATGGTATCTGATTTTGCTCTTTGGAAATATGCAGTATTAGCTGACGACAAAGGAAATTTGATTCTAAATGAGTGGAACCAAACGGAGCAGACGCAGCAAGCAAATGGAGTGGGAGAGGAGAATCTGGCACTACAGCTTTTATCCTCAGCCCACCTCTGGCCCCCAGAGCTACGAAGAACATTGCCTGTGAACTCTGAGGAGTGCAGTGTGGCATTTGTGCCTGCCTGCTCAGGACCAACTGTTCCCTCGGTGACAACGCTGAGAAGTCAAAAGCGTGCTGCAGGTTGCCGGTCCCACAACCCAAATCTCTTCCCCTCGCTACTGCCGGGCAGCAATCCCACTTCTCAGAGGCGAGGGCTCCCGCTGTGCCGCGGGGCAGCGGCACTACGGATATCCGCTGCCGGACAGCTGCACAACACCCGATCCCGCCAGCACCCGCGGCCAGCAGGACCGTGGGCTTGTGGCCTGGGATAAAGATGCTGAGCGTGCCTGGGCAGTCATCCTTGTGGGAGTTTCAGACACCAGCCCAGCTCTCTGCATGAGGTCATCCTCGTAGATGGGGAACATGGATGGGAAGTAGATCTGGCTGTGGAAATGGGTCAGGTCAGAGCTTTACATACAGTGTCAGCGGGACCCACAAGTACCAGCCAGGCAGCGTTTCATCTCGGTGCCAGGCTGCACCTAGCAGTATGATTTACAAATATTATTGGGCTCATGACTGATATCTACCAAAACATTTAGAGAATACTTGCTTTAAATAATAACAAATATCTTTTTTTCACATTTCTTTTAATTTTAAAAATTTCTTTTAACTTTTACAAAACAAAAAATTCTTAAAAAACCATCCATGAGGTTTCTAAATTAAAAGGTAGAAGACAAAGAACAGAGAAAGTGGTGGAGCTGAGGTTAAATTGGGAATTTGGAAGAGACGATGCTGAGGAGAGGGAGAGTTATTGAAGCACAGAAGAAGGACAACGATAATAAAATGGCCCAGAACAACACTGATGAGAGATAAGGAGAAAGCGGGAGAAGACAACAGGTGAGAATTTAGTCATCAGTGAAGCAGGTGCAGGGAAGATGACAGTCCATGGACCAGGAGAACTGATAGGAAATTCACACTCTATGTAATACTGCATTGACATGATAAGAAAAATACCTGTGGAAATACCAGCTTTTAATTCACATGCTATTTATCCTGTGGCCCTATCACAATCCCTCATGAAATTATCTCATGAAATACAAGGTACAAAACTTCAGTGACTTTAAATACTCTCGCACAGGTTGAGGGTGAGAGTGAGGTTGGACCCTAATATTGGTACCACCTGAAAATGTAGTCTAGCTTCCAGAACTTGTCACAGATGTGTGACACAGTTTTTCATCATTGTTCAAAAATCAAGAATAGCATACGACAATCAGAGTGAATTCAAAAATAAAAGAAAAAGAACTCCGTAACTTGTACCAGCTTCCCCTTCAATTTATAATAATACAGACCTGTATATTTTAATGGCAGTATACCAATTTACTTATGCAGCAAGGGATGATGTGAATAGGACATCACTGCAAACTAATACATCATAGAAGTTACAGTATCGTAAGTATCTCAGTATATAGCAAAGGCTAAAGAAGAAACAAAGCTCTACAGGAGATGCTAAAATATATTTAATAAAATAGGGATATGTACAAACTTAAATCAAAATGATCCATCTGATTTTATAATATTAATGTGGAATGATAACCTACTACTTGCCCAGTTGACAGGTTTCCACCTCTAAATATACACTGGGAATCTATTGTGTAAATACACAAAACTGTAAGGGATAGGAGCACTGCAACTACTTTAATATCCACTTATAGAGAACTCAACCCTGGAAGTCAAGACAAAAGTACCATAACTAAAACTGAAAAGACATATAATCAGAAAGAAGTCTAACATTTGGTAACACATGTGAACAGCACAGACAGAATTTCTTACTCTTTACACAATGTAGTTTTTTCAATAAATCCTATCTTTGCACCGATTTTGTAATTGAAATTACGTACTTAAATGTTTTAACACCATGTTCTGATCATACAAAATGAAATTCTGTGCTCCACACGCTGTGACTGTAAATCCAAAAGAGATAAAAGCAGAGGGAACATTTAATTCTTCACCTCCCACTTTAAAGCGCACAGCTGGAAGAAGGGGAGAATGCCTTGTGTTGCAGTGTCCTTCTCTGTCTGTCCCTCAGACATCGTAGCCATAAAGGATAGCTTATATTTGATCTTTTCACGCAGAGCATTCGTACCAGAGCATATTTTGTTACGTTAAAAAAAAAAAATTCAAAAAATTCTAAATGATAACAACCTGCCCTTGACTTCATATTGTGAGAAGAAACACATTCTCATTTCCAGGACTGGGCATCTCGGACTGCCAGGAATGTACAGCTCCTCTGCTTTTCAAAAAACAAGGTACTTCTTTATGAATTGCTCTTTAAGTGAACAGAGTCAGTGGGAATTTGATAGCATTTTGCCAGAAGAATGTTTTGCCTGTGGGCTAGAACTGGTACGGGCAGCACAGCGTCACTTCAATGAACTCCAGCTCACCAGGGCATGTGTGAATGCTTTCTTTATGCAAGGCTCTCTTGGCCAACATGCATCTGAAGGAAACTCTCTGTTTTGAGAAATTCTAGTCGTAGTCTCCTCCTCACTCCCTTGGTCTATAAAAATAAAAAGTTAGCTTAAAAATGTACTAGAGAAATAAAACTGCATCCAAATAAAATTTATTCACTCCCAGGGAACTGAGTTTCCATTTCTAGCTTACCGGCAGAAGATGAATTTGCAACTTAAGAGCAGAATTTTACAAGTGGGAATATAGCAAAAGAGGTACTTTTATACAGTATGGATTTCTCTGCTTTAGAATGAGATCTTTCAGACTGCTCTGTGTTGCATAGTTGAACCTCATTAGTGTTTACTTCACAGTTAGGGATTATTATATTTCTAAAATTCTGTTGTTTCTACAACTGTGCATTTAAAAAAATGACTGTAAAGCTCAGACACTTTTCTCAAATAAATACATTCACTTTACCTGCTATGAGTGCTAGTCTAGAATATTTGAGAAATATGTAAAACTTTTATTTAAATTTCTTTGTAGAGGTGCAAAAGCTTCCTCATTATCAAATCTCAATTACATCAGCATGAATCTTCTGTTTTTTTTAAATTACTCTCTGATATCTGAGTTGCTTAAACAGAGCTAATAAGGCCTAAAAAGGTGCAATAAATATGCATGCATATGTGTGTAAATGTAATAATAAGTAATCATTAAGCACCATTTATGAAAACACAGGAGACAAACAATAGCAATTTAATGTCTCTCAAGATGGAATGAAAATGCTTTTCATCTCCAGGTGTATGGCATTCAGAATAATTTCCTTACATAAGCTTTTAGCAAGCAAGGAGAAAGTGCTCTTGTTTATTCTGAAGCCTATCACAACACAGAGCATAAAAATCAAAGAAGCACAATATAATTTTTTTTCTTTAAATTGGATTTTTGAAAAAGTGAAGGCACTGCTGCTTCTTTAAAGATGAGACACATTTTAGCCAAATTTACATTAAAATCTCTCAACTAATGGTGATATGATGTTCCTGGTGTTCTAATAGTGTAACATTCAGATAATATTTAAAAATGGTAATAGAAATTAAGTCTTTTCCACTAAACTGCTCTAAGTAGTTCCTGTTCAATGGCATATGTAGTGCAACAATAAAGCATATTGAAAACATTTTTGTATTGCTATTCTTGATTAGTGCAGAACTGTGAATTCATTGCAATGGCATTTGGGGACCACATCACAGGAAAATAAAGGCCGTATTTGCATGGTCACATATACATTTTGGTCCAATCATGCTGTAATGTATGCAAATTTGCTATCAATTTTGAGGATCTAGGAGCTCCTAATGAATGCATGCTTGAATCTAATATGATAACGAACTACCGGCACAATTAGAGGGTGAGGAGATAACTTGGCAGAAAAGGCAACAGGATTTCCTACATGTAGAAAAGAAAGTAGTCAGTCAGTAAAACATTATAATTAATATTTTGGGTTTTTTTTCTTTTTTATGATCTTGAGAAACAGTTTGCCAGAGGAGTGATGATATACCACTGATAAACATTTGCATATTTCCACCTCAAGAATTACTGCTTGTTTTAGGAAAATCATGCTAAGATGCAAGGGGAATTTTAAAACTACTCTGCACATTGCATTTTTTTCTAAAGTTGTTTTACCACAATATAAGCAATACAGTAACAGAGTCTTGACATTTCTTTTAGTCTTTGGTTGGTAAAATTATGGAAGCAATTCCACTACTCCCACTAGTGTAGCTGAATTGAAGATAAGTTATAGAAACCGTTGTTCTCTGAACAAGTAAGACACCTTCCTGGGGACATTTAGTTAAAATAATATGTTGTTATTTCCTTCTGATAATGCTTTAGATTTATATTATATTAACAACAGATACAAGTATCTACTAATTATTTGCTTTCTTTAGTTGCTGTTGCACATAGTTGTCTTCTTTCTCTTTTAAACTCCTGTATAACTTAATAATAAAAGTACTGCATTCCTGTTGCAATCTAGATTAATTTTCTACCTCTTCATTGTCTTCTTGACATCATGACAGGCATTCTAGCTCCTTCTTTTCTAATCACTTTCAAAAAAAAAAAAGAGAAGCAGAAAAGTACATTCCACAAAAACGAACCGGCTAATTTAGTACAAATGCTGACTCAAGGGAACTCTCCAAGTTCTCCAGACTATCAAGTTAGAAGTCACTTCTTATTATGATGAAAGGTATAATGGTCTTCTCTTACAGCCATGAACAAAACAACCACAAGAAAACTGCAGGAAATATAGGCAACAGTATTTCCATCTGCAGCCCTCCTACCTTTCACTGTTCCAACTGCATCAAACATAAGTAGAAGACGTTGGTAACGCACAGCTGATGGCAGGGCTTCCCAGACAGACAGGGAATCTGGGACCCTTTGCTCTAACCTTGACTAGTATGATGCTGCAACGTGTTCAAAGGCAGACATTAAATATAAATAAAGGGGATAACATTACCTACTTCCTGGGGCTACCGTAAGGATTAACGGTCAGGCAGTGCTTTAAAAATGCTGCACAGATATTGCATACTAACAGATGAGGAGAATCTAAGGAGAAGGACTTGGAGGTGTTGGTTGATGAGAAGCTCAACATTACTTTGCAATGTGCACTCGCAGCCCAGGAAGCCAACCGTGTCCTGGGCTGCATCAAGAGAAGCATGGCCTGCAGGTCCAGGAAGGTGATTCTGCCCCTTCACTCCGCTCTCATGAGACTCCACCTGGAGTACTGCGTCCAGCTCTGGAGCCCCCAGCACAAGAAGGACATGGATGTGTTGGAGCAGGTCCAGAGGAGGGCCACAAAAATGATCAGAGGACTGGAACGCCTCTGCTATGAGGAAAGGCTAAGAGAGCTGGGGTTGTTCAGCCTGGAGAAGAGAAGGCTCCAGGGAGACCTTACTGTAGCCTTCCAGTAGCTGAAGGGGGCCTCCAAGAAAGCTGGAGAAGCACTTTTTACAAGGGCATGTAGTGATAGAAGAAGGGGCAATGGCTTTAAACTGAAAGAGGGTAGATTTAGATCAGATACAAAGAAGAACTTCTTTACCCATGAGGGTTGTGAGGCACTGGAACAAGTTGCCCTGAGAAGGCTGCTCCCTCCCTGGCAGTGTTCAAGGCCAGGTTGGATGGGGCTTTGAGCAACCTGGTCTAGTGGAAGATGTCCCTGCCCACGGCAGGGGGTTTGGAACTAGGTGATCTTTATGGTCCCTTCCAACCCAAACCATTCTATGATTCTAAAATCAAAAGAATAGGAGTTACACCCTCAGGACTCCAAATGGAGTCAATGAAAAGATTATTTGTTTATGTTTTGCAAGAGCCATCTAGAACAAAAATGATCACTTCTTAAGTAAAAACAGGAAGATGTGTCTCTCCAAAGGCACTGGGATTAGGGAAAAGTGCATCTGGGGCGTGCAGCATCCGAATGCATAAGCACACCCTCACAGAGGTCACAACCAGGGACTGAAGAGCTACTTCTTCTGTATAAACCCAACACCTTGGTCTGAAGCCACAGCAACTGAAGTGGACAGCAGCTAGCTTGAAGCTCAGTAACTTCAGTATATGAACTTGCTGTGCTGTTCTAAGGAGAATTAATTGGCTTCTTGAGCAGGTTTTGTAGCTCATGCAGATAACTACACTGACCAGTATCCATATCAGCTAGTTTAACTTACCTTGGCTCTTTATTTACTACACTGGTGTCATTTCTGTAGACACTAGTTTATTACTCATATTTATAGTTAAACTATAACTCCCTGAAAAAAATGCTGATGCACATTTTCAATTAAAGTGTCAAAAGGGCAGAGAAAAGATAGCTGTATTAGTAAAGACTAGATAGACAACTATTTATAGCGATTTTGTAAATGTAAGTGCTACATAATAGGTTTAAAACGCTTGCAAAAATTGATAAAACTGCCTAAAATTATAGAAAACTGTTGTTAGCATAATTGTCAAACTATGACTATATATTGTTAATGAACTCATGTATTGTTAACGAACTATTATTCCACTTAAGTGTATGAAAGAGAAAATTTTAAGGACTCAAATTAAAAAACATGTATCTGTTATATATTAACTCACCTTGAATAAAAGCATTAATTCAAAATTAAAAGCTAAGTCTAAGGACACATAATAAAATATACTGAAAAACAAACAAAACACTGGACTTTTTTTCCTTTAATCTTATGTAATAAAGAGCGTCACTATTCTGCTGTCGTAAATGCTATTCTGTCATTAATATCAAGTCAGCTTATGCAGTTTAATTTACTTTTGATTAGATATGCATTGTATGAGTCAGAGCAGATCTTAAAAATCCATTATAAAATACCGCAGCCAGGAGAACAATAGTTAATACAAAGCAGTTGACTCCTTCTGCTGATTGAGTTTGATTAGTGTGGATGGCAGCCACACATGCACAGGAAGAAAATAAAAGCCTGCAAAAGAACTCAAGGCTCAGTATGTCAAGGTGCTGGCGTAGGAGTCCTGGTGATGTTTTTCCCTCAACATGTTTCCAAAAAGGAACAAAACAAAACCAAACAAATCCATAATAACATTTCTTATTTCTCTCTACACTTTTCAAGAAATGTTGCTTTAGTTCTCCTGGCTTGCTTGACTGCAGTAGGATGACTGGCATAATCACAAAGTGGTTTTTAGAGATGCTTAATGAGCTTAACTGTACTTGATTTCTTTTTTAGGGAAGTTCCTCAACACATTTACAATGCTATTCTCTGTTAAAAGAGTAAATTGTGTTGTTGGAAACCTGCAGGTGAGAAACAGCCAGGGGCTCATTGCAAAGCTTACTGCCAGCAACAGGCAGTGCTTCACTTTCTCAAGGATGGCCCCGGCCATCGGGACTCAAACACATCTAAAGACCACTGGACACCTAGGTGGGACAGTAAAGACCAACTCGTCTGATTTGAACTGCTAGCTCCAGCAACTAACAGTTTGTATTTAGAGGGGTTGTTAGTCTTTACTTCAAATATTATTTATTTGCAAATTCTTTCTCCCCAGTAAACATATACTGCCAGAACAGCCTGCCATCTTTTTTTTCTCCACTTTCCTTACTTTCCAAAAATGACATAATTAAGTCATGTTCAGGCACATTAAGACAAGCATGGAGTTTACTTGCATGCCACTCTCTGAGTAAGGGTATACGAATGCAGATGATAAAAATAACTTACACCTGACCACATCAGCAACAATCTGTACAAGAGAGCCACACGAGATTGGCAGTAAATGAGGAAGTCTTTGTGGTCATTGTGCTGATCAAGGACCGGGGGAATAAACAACAGCACACTTCTGCTAGGCCTGTTCCAGTTTCACAAGATGACATGTGTGACCTAGAGCCATGTGTCAGAGTTGAAATACTGTAAACCTGTGTGTACATTATTTTCCTATCAGGTATGACAGTAACTTAAACACTGAACCATATTTATTGCTAGATATATAAAAAGGACAGAAAACATGAAGAGTAGAAAATCACAACCACTTGCAGTTAGGCCAAATGTGTAACTAAGGGCTCAATCCATTTTCCTAAACATTGTCACCCATTGCCATTGGAGACGTACTGAAACACCTGCACAGGGCTGGCAGATGACAGACAATCAGCAGGAGACCTGCATCATCCAGAAGCCACAGCTGGTGCCGTGGAGAAGACTTGAGAGCATCTTGAACAGCACTAGATGATGGTGGTTAGGCAATGAAATGAACCTTAAAAAGACGCCATAGAAAAGTCTTTATGGGGCTCTCGGTTTAGAGAGGTATGACTCCATTTATCAGTATTTCCACACTTCATTGAACTGTTAGTATTCTCTATAATAAGTCCAAAGAATAAGACTGGACACTAATCTTAAATGCAGCCTTTCCAAGCATATACTAACTTTTGATAGGAATAATTACATGATGAATTCACAATAAAGCTTCAATTGTTTAAGCAGAACTTGTAAAGAAAGATTTCACTTTAGCAGTTTTTCAGGTAACTACCAAAATATCAAAGAACCATGTCCATAGCAGTGGGCTGCTCCCTACCTGAGCCCAAAAAATAGTGTGATACCATAGAAGGTTTTATCTGCCAATGTTTTTCAATTTAGCTATATATTTTTTTTCTGTTAAGTTTCAATAATGAGCAAACTTTCTTGATCTCATTCTGTTTGGAATCCTTGAAATCTTGATTTCCCAGGACTGCGACAATCACTTTAACTCTGTTGTCATAGAGATCAGAGTAATATCTTCTAGTTTCCTTCCATTCAAAACAGATAATCATACAATAACCATGGATATCAAAGGGTGGCTACAGGTAACAATTTATTCTGAAACTTCTATAAAAATGCAAGATACTAAAAGACTTTTAAAGGGCTTATGGTTCTTGATGTCAGGTTAAAGTTTACTTAAATTAAACCTGAGAGAGTTCTCTTTCTTTCTCCTATCTTTCCACATTGGTGCCATAGCTATCCAAATGTAAACTTACTTCTCTTTGTAAATGAAGGCATTCATGGTGGAAAGGCTAAAGATTTTCCAAGTATACTGCTATTAGTACTTAAATATGTCCTCTTGGCAGGCCATTGGGACGCAGCAAGTTGGGCTTGATTTTCCCCAGTGGAGAAAACATTCAAAGATTATACTGCAGTGTCTCACATCAGTCAAATGGACCCAAAACATGGTCCAGATGAAAAGTTTTTCGTTTACCTTCATTTTAATTGCAATGACAGTATATTGACAGGGTTCAGACAGGACTCTAAGCAAACTGAGAGTATCCCAGCAAAGGAATAGGGTCCTGTCCGCCTTCTTTTTCCCAGGAACAGCAGTTTGCTAATTGCTTACTCTGCTTCTTTTGTCCTTGCTTTCGGGATGTGGATCTAAAGATTTCTCTTGTCATCCATCTTTTATAATGGAGGAGATCTCTGTCCTTTAATCTTTTTTCATAAATTCACTGTCCAGGGCACAATTTAACCACATGTGGCATGACTGTGGCTAGTCAGAAGCTGGTCACTGCCCTCCCCGAAGGAAATGCTTCTGCTCATCAGTGTCACTCCTATACCTCTCATTTCCATTCTCCCTTATAAGCCAGATCCCCAGTTCCGTGCCACCTTCTGATGAACTATGTTTCTAAAAACTAAGGAGATCAAAGGAACATGTATTGACTAGAGGATGAGACCACAAATAAACTGCTCTATAAAATCCATGTGATGATACGGGAGAGCAGCCAAGTGAAAACATTGCACCTTTCCTTGAGGTTTCAGAAACTTTGATTTTTGATGGAAACCCAAAATCTTTCATGGAAGGTCAGCATTTTTTGAAAAAAGAACCAAAACCCAAACCAAAACCTAACCCCAAAACTTTTAATCAAAAATGCTTTTTTTTTTTTTGTCAAAAAAAGATTTAGCAGAAAGGGTAATATCCATTTCAGTTAGTTTTTGTCTACTTCAAGGTTAGTCTTATTGCCTAACATTACCAAGGCTCCCTGAAAATACCAGGACACAGCTATCTCCTAGCGTTGATTCCTCCAAAAACACGTTGGAGATGTGATCTGACACGAGGAAGTGAGCAGTAGTTGTTTTAGACAGATATAAGTGTTCCCCTCACCACCCTACATTCCTCCCCCTATGCAGCAGCTCACCATCCCTGCAGCCACACAAGTATTGCAGTGGTTTCTGCTGCCAGGCTGTGACACCAAGTGAGGAAATATATGGTCTGGATGAAAAGTGTCTCAATGGTTCTTATGCTGAAGATTTATCCGTTCTGTGACTGTTTGCAGCCAAACAAAGTAGGCAGCATGTTTTTGTAACATCAAACCAGTCTATGAGCCACTGGCAACTCCCTTGTGCCATGGACTAGGAGGGTATCTAACTCAGAGATGAAGTTAAGCAAAATGCACTTTATCTAAAATGTTACAAGACTCAGAACTGTAAGTAAATTTCCATCTTTCTATCTCTTTTGTCATCTTCTGAAGCTGTACAAAATTATTTTAAGAACTTTAAAATGGTACAATGACCTGAAAACTCTTTTTTTATTAATTTCTGATGACTACATATTCCAATAAAATGTTATAGCATTCAAATAAAAAAAAAAAAAAGAAAGAATAAATATTAAGCTAGATATACCGTCCAGTTTCCTCTCTTATTTTAAAAATAATGCTGGTGATTTAAGTGAAGCATTTCAGACATCCCTCCTCAACTGGCTACTTTAACTCAAATTCAGCATGGTTTCAACCGCTTCATGCACGGCTTTTTCTGTGGTGTGAAGAGGACAACGTAAGTCCTCTCAGAACAATTGCTGTAATTGTTTCCTCAGATCTCTGGCCACATTCCCATTTCAATCAAATTAGCAGCTGCTCTTCTTCATTCTTCTACCTCTACAAGAGCTGCTGAGTTATCATGCTTCCAGTTCCTTATGCCAGTAGAAAATGGAGGAAGAGAGAGAGGAAGAGAGACAAACAAACAGGAAAACATGAAGGGATCTCCTCTTACAGGTACTGTCTGAATATTTAAAAGATGAGGATAAAACATTTAACTGGCAGTACAGACATGGTCACCAGTTTTGTACGACTTCCAAAGGATGGCAACTACTCTTGACTATGGCGCCTCTTTTGTACCTTGTACTCTGATCCTCAAGCATTACTGCCACAGATTAGCAGTGAGACTGCAAGTCTGAGCAGGTACTGCTCTTTCTCTCTTAGGCGTATATTGTAGGCTTGTGTTGACTGCAGACTTTTGGCTGGCTGGAGCTTATGATGAGGATATTTCCTACAAAGCTGACTAGGTTTACTTCTGGTTCATCATCTGGCTTCCAATTTCTGACTTACTCCTTTTCATGTGATCCCATCAAGCACAGATTTGTCAGACTATGTTCTTCAGACACCTATTATCAGTGCACTGTTGACAACTCTGAGGCTTACTTTGCTTAACTAGCAAAGATTCTCTAAGCAAACTGCAACTTACAGGGACAAATCATAGATATATGATCTCACAGGGACAAATCATCTGCTGCTGAATGCTAATAGCTCATTTGGAGCTAAGGCATGAGGAAATGTAATCCTGTATTACCTCTTAATTTTAAAGTTACTGTTCAAATTAAAAGTTAGTTACTTGAGGCACTGAAATGCAGGAAAATCATCTTTTAATTACTGATTGCAACAACTATTATTGATTGTGATTAAGGACGTCAAACATTTTCCATAAGAAGGTGTCTTGTTTTAATTTTGACAGAGCCACAAGAGGGTATTTCGCTTCAAATTAGAACTACATAAGACTTTTGCCGTGTGACCTGAAATAACATAAGCCTAGGAAGAATAATACTACTTTGTTCATGTAAAAAAGTTCTGAAGACTCCTTATCTGAACTACTCATAACACACATAGTTAAAGTCCAGAGAAGAAATACTGAACACTTAACATCCTAAAGGCTTGTAAGTTACTAATTACAGCAATTCCTGACGAAGGCAGTAACGCATGAAAGAAACAGGGCATCGATAAAGTGGCAAATTTTGTTTTCAATTATAACAGAGACAATCTATCTAGCACTTACCCCATTCTCATGAATGAAACCAATCTAAATTTAAATGTAGTTAAATGAAGGTACTTTGATTCAAAGAGATACTCTGGGTTCACAGGAGTGTAGTGCATTCTTTGAAGAAATGTCTCCTTCACGGCCTTAACTCCCACTTGTTGGTCAGCATGTAAATCTATACCTTAACTTGGGCTACCCTTCTGTGCCGTGTAAACATTATTGCTGTGCTGCTTTGTGGAGGAGCCTTGAACAAATGAGGATAATCGATTCTGGGTTGCTGTTAATATTTGTATTAATCTCCTTAGCAGAAGGACATTCTGAGAAACACTTGAAATCTGCAAACTATTGAAAACGAATATGACAAGAGATGAGTGTGTGTGGGAGAAAAAAGAAAAATAGGTTCTTGAACCCATAATTGTGACTCCCACACTGTTTCTTTCAACTGTCTGTGGTGATAGTGTTTATAATACCTCATCCCTTCAAGGCCTACATCCTCAGTGTGGTTAAGTATTAAGCTTATTTTCTATTGCCACAAAATAGTACACATTTTAAAGAATCTGGCTGTGTTCATAGATTCAAAAAGCAAGCAGCGTTTTCAGGGGGAAGTGTGGTGGCAAAAGCAACAAAATGTTCATTTATGCTAACACAGTCCCTTACGGTGTTACAATAAAGTATGCACATTTGCAGCCATGATAGTATTGACGGCCTAATTGTCAGTGCAGTCGTAGAAAAAGCAAACATGCATGCAAAATCGCACAATTCATGCTGTACGCTAATGCACAACAGAAATTTGTACTTATTCATTAACGTTTAGCTGAAGCAGACTTTGAGAATATTTCTTCTAGTTTTTATCCAGATGATGAACCAACAGTATCAAGCAGTGGATGCTCATCTGACCAGTCCTACTGACTTCCATGAAACTATTCCTGGAATTAGTCAAGTTCTCTACAATAGGGCATGGGACCCACACTCCAGTTTTTGGATCTACTAAATTACAACCCAGATAAGATGTACGTAACCTCTCAACAATCTTTCAGCAACAAACCAAGACAACTATCATTGTGTCAGTATGTGTAAAGTAACTACCAATTAGTAAACTAGCAATGCAAGAATAGTAGTTTAATATATCCAACCAATACAATCTCCAAAAATAGTACAATACTTGACAAAATGGAAGTGATTCCCCTAGCTCAGATTTTCATATATAGCATGTATTTATGATTAATTTAGTATTTATATATTAAACTATTTTCCTCTTCCTAAGAAACAAAAATTTTATTAGTGTCAATACTGCATCTGTCTTGAGAGAGAGCCACACACTATTGCATGCTACTTACATTCCTTCCCTTTCATTTTAAACTAGCCTTCAGAGATGCTTTGGACTAAATTCATATCTTCAATAACTAACTTAATATACAGGTAGTTCATTACCCCTTCAGGAAAACAAATGGAACTCCTTTCTGAAGCAATAAATCTGACATGATATTAAAAAAAAAATATTCACACAAAACCTGTCAAAGATGTGAATAAAAACAGGATGGGTGCAGGACAGAGTATGGTTTAAGTCAAAATTTCATTAATTTATTTTGCCCCTCCCCTGCTCAGCAATAGACCATGCCATTTAGAGGACCGCTCATTTTACAGCTGTTCACAAGTATGTGCAATGAGGACCTCTGTTTTGTGCCATTACTCATTTGAGGAGCATGCAGAAAGGCACTTTTTCTGTCTAGCACACAACAGACAGCATCTGTGTTGCCAATAACATGACTACGACAACATCTTTCCTCAGCTGCCTTACCAGATGCACCCGCTAAACCACAGCTACGATGACATGCACAATGGGCAAACAGTGTGCTCTTAGTGGCTGGAGTGCACTACGTGCAAACACCTGGGACACATTTTTTCAGTTTCTTTCACTCCAGAGAAAACCATTTCAGGTGCTGCAATGCTGTTCATGGTGCAAACCAAACAACAGCCAGTGGGGAAAACCGGGATATTCACTTCAAGAGGTCCAAACTAAGTTGTTAATGTAGACCCACCCTGCGACACCCCGGACTGTGCTTCGGGTCTGTCAGAAGGGTCACAGCAAAAGCAGAAGAGAAGGGTTGTCCCAAATGAGAACACACTATCAATGGTACATGCAGATCTAGGCGAAGCTGCTACATGGTGGTCCAGAAGATGACCAAGAGGGGGTCTAGCTCTGGGGAATGCAGCAGGATGATCTCTACGGTGTGGGAGTCTGGGCAGGCAGACATCAAAAAGGCTTTCTATGGGTCTGCACAGCTGCTTTCCTGTTCCCCTGTGTGAAGGCGAGCAGAAGCATCCTCCTGCTGAGGGGAAGAGCCCTCCCCAGAGAAACACGTTCAGCAAAATAAAACCCTGAAGTTTTACCTCTGCTGGAAGGGAAAAGGGTAGTGAGAAAGATGAAATCTGATTTTCATCTGCCTATGCTCTCACTTGCTCGTCATAAAAGCCTTTGACCACCTCTCCGTAACTCGGGAGAGGCTGGTAATGATTCTCTCTCCCCTGGTCGCAAAATCAAAGCTCCGCTCAGGAAGGCTGAGGAAATGCATTCTCCTTGGCAGGGTGTGAATGTTACACACTGCAGCGGTATTCCCTATCCTCACTACATTGGTCTGTAAGAGGCAATGAAAATTAAACAGATTTTAAACAGAATGGGGAACACAGCTGGTGTCTTACCTCTGCAATTGCAAAGTATCTATTTTTATCCATTTTTTTTTATGCGCTAATCAAACTACTATGGAAACCAATTACTGAACCTGGAGTGATTTTGCTAAGTCCAAATAATACATAGAAATATTAATATGTAACAGATGTAAACATGCAGATATAGGGACTATTTAGCCTCTTCCATGGAAGAGATTTTATGCCACTGTTTAACACTTATGGTGACACTGTACTTGTTAGGGATACTTCTGTGAGGCACTACTTTCAGGATCCTGGCACAAAATTTATGACTTGAGCTACTGAAGAATATTGCATCTGTCTAGTGTCTTTGATTTTACTCATTCTACTCCCAAAATAACCAATATGCAAAATTTATTCAGTGTTTTTTAAAATTTGCACATAGCAGAAGGAATGGCGAAGAAAGCGAAGTGCCTTAAATTTTAAATTGAGGTATTTACGTTAAAAGATTAAATGCAACTTGGCTTTAGTCACCTACATGATGTAAGTGACAGAGGTCTTCTAATACTGAGTTCTGGACTCAAGTCTTTGTTGGGGAGTGGATGAGCTCTCACAGCAAACGCTGCCAGCTAAGATATGGAGCCAAAAATCTTCCTCTTTGCTCTCCCCACCTCCCTGATGGAGCAGCTGTACTGCTGAGTTCCAGCTGCATACATCTGGAGTACCGCTTGCTGGTGGCATTCACTCCTGTGCAAATTAACCCTTAAAATTTATGCAGTCTTATCATCAAAAATTCACAGTAAACATCAATCACACATATACTGTACATAGACATTAAGAAATAACCAGAAAAAAGAGCAATATTTTCACGCTAAGATACCTGAACTGGGCTCAAGACTTTTGCTCCTCATCACACAGCTGGCAAAGGCATATACGAAGACACTGTAAGTGAAATATGTAATTTGGAAGTCTTGAAAGTGTTTTCTGACTGAAGTCAAAAACATAAGAAAGCGATGAGTGTGAAGATCTGTTCTGAACTGAGAAGAGACTCGAAAGGGATGAGAACACGATGCAGGGATGTGGAATTTGTTTAAGCTAAAGATAAACTTTTGGAGTTTGCATCCCACATTGTGTGAGGGACCTTGTGGTACCACTGCAGTAATACTTGGTCTGAACACAGGCTCAAACAAAACTGGGATGACAAAGCACATTTATAACATATGAGATAAAGACCTCAGTGTTGAACAATTTAAAATGAGCCAAAACCTAATTTAATACTTGACTTGTTTTCCAAATAAATTTTTTGCTGAAGAACAGAAGGTGAAAGATAGCATGACTAGTAGGAAAAGATAAATATATTCAGAAACTACCACATCTGACATGGAAGCAATTGCAAAGCTTGACACCCTTGTCATGGCAGAGCTAGTACTTTTTGGTAATCTTTACAAAACACTGAAAGAAGTGGCACCTGAAATGAACGTACAGTTGCATACAGACATTTAATAATGCCAGTCATGTCGAGGGAATGGTGGAGTTTTACCTCTCTCTGAAAAGGGAGAAGGGGGAGTCTGAGATTGAGCAAAAGAATTCAGTATTTTGCAAGTATCCAGGACATACCTGTGAGGAACTTATACAAAGAAAATAAAGGAGAAGGGAAATATCTGAAAGCTGGCTGGAACTAGACAGATGAAAGCAGACTAAATCCAGAGGTTTCATTTACAGTTCTGAAAGTAGCAATTTCCCAAACAGAGGAAACATGTCAATGCCAATTCAGAAATATCCAACCACAGAACAGGAGCTAGATACGAGTCCTAGAAGACTACATTCTATTAATAACTTCGCCTTTAAGCTCAGGCTATTCAATTGAAATAGCAAAGGAGAAAAAAGAGGCATATGGGTGGGTCAAGAATGGCTACAAACCACCAGTGTCAGGTTGCTGCGGAAAAAATGTTAAATATGACCTTGGGTTTTAATAGATGATGTATTTCCAGTGTAGACGAGGAAATATTAGCAGTGCTGTCTGGAAATTACATCCTGTATACCATGCACAGTTTTGGCTGCTGTTCAAGAAGGAGAAATTAATCTGAAAGTAAGAGCAAAGAAGGCCCAATTGAACGAGCAAGTCATGGAAGTGTATTCAACACAAGATGAAGTTGAAAGAGCTTGGCTTGTTTGGCCCATCAAAGCAATAGTTGAAAGTGGATACATTTTTTTCTTAAACATGTGCAGGATAATCATGAAGAAGAGATATCTGACCAATAATCAGTGCTATCACATATTGTACAAACTGTATGACCATAAACCACTTACGAAAATAAAACTGAAAATGACATTTCTACTCATAGTTGAGAAACACTGGATGGGAATAGGAAGTGAAGAAAACCTAAGCAATTTTGAAGATGGAATTCAGAAACAAGGAATTTTCCAGTGATCATATGTCCTAGTTACCTGAAACAGCTGGTGATTAGAGTTAACAATCCAGGAGAAATACTATGCAAATAATGGACTTCTACAGGCAGCCAGACCAAACCAAGACTGGAGGAAAAAGCAGTTCTGGTTGTCTCCAAGTGGAAATTCTGATAGTTTTTTGTTCATTCAGTTGATGAAATGAAATGGAAAAACACAATTTTCTATCCTACTTTCAGTCAATAAAATCATTCATTTTAGTCTTGGATTACTTAATCACGTATAAAAAGTCTTCAAAATTTTGTTTGGTTTCAAAACACATTCTTTCAAAATGAAAAGCTGAAACATTTATTTTAGAAACCATTGAAATGGCATGATTCTTCTTTTCAAAGATATTTCAGCCAAATCTATCTGAGGATTCAAATTCATAAATTGTTTCCAAGAGGGCACAATCAGCACAACAGAGGAAGTTAAAACTAATTTACGCAAATCCAGTCTTCAAGGACTTTAAGTAAGAATTTAGCAGTGGTCAGAATCTTGGACTATTTTTGGAGGATTTAAATATCTCAAAAGGTGCCTCATTTTAATTCACATATAGGATCTTTATTTATATCTTGACAAGGATAGTGAATTGAAGAGTATCTTGTTCAGCCTTAAAAAGAGGTTTTTAATATTAAACAAAATCTGTCTGTGATGGCCAAAAGAATTAGTTCTTACTGGAACTTCATGTCTAATCACCAGCTGTTGAGGGCTATATTTGACTCATCTGCAGAGTAGCCATCTGCTTTATAGATTCATAAGGTATGTCCACTCACATCATGTGCAAAAAATTCTTTTTCCGGTTCACTTTCCAATATAACTTCAACCCAGCTTCTAAAACTGATGTTATATATAATTAAACACTAATAACCCTCCTTCTATGCCCACTGCAGTAGCTAAAGGATTATGAGCCATGAGTATGTGTATGACCAGCTGTGGACTCAAGACTTCCGCACAGTAGGGCATTTAATAAAGGTATTGAAAATGCCACACAGAGATGTCAGGACTATATTTAGCAAAGTTTACTACCTTTCTTTCTCCTTTCGAACAGAATAATTATTACTTTACACAAGGACCCAGTAAAGAAGAGAGCATGATACAAGCATCTCAGTAATTTTAGCAATCAAAATGTTTATTGGTAAAGGGGGCTGAATACAGTGGAACTTTTCCCTTCCAATCACGTCATATAACAAAATACCATTTTTAAATAGACTTTAATTAAGTATTTTGAGTAGACATGGTTTTTTCCAAGTCCAAAGATGGATGCTGTGCTGCTATGTCAAGTACTTTATAAATGCCAGATAAACTAAATTAAACACAGACACAGATTTCATACAATAGCTACAGCTGAACGACTTCTTCAATCCAAAGTGTATTTAAAATAAATGTGGTGGGTTTTTTTCCCCTTCTCCCTGGGAAAATAGTTTCCTTACTTCAAAATTGCTCATATTTCAAAATGTGCCTTCTGTGTGTCTATTCCAGAACAAAAAATTGAGTTTTGGGATAAACTCAACTGGAAAAAAAGTTCAGTGAAAAATACAAGGATTTTTGTAGTGATTTAAGTTATTTTTCACTCAATTTTACTGAACTAAGAACTGTCAGTAACTGCAATTACACAAAATTCTACAACTCCAAAGAGGCAGAGTGCCCAAAAGTCAAAAAATAAATATGTTTTAAAATCACAGTTCTTGTGGGTTATTTCTTTTCATATCCATAGTAAAGCAGATGTATTAACAAACAGTCTTTTTTCAAAAGAAAGACATCTCTGTAATCCTAACAAATATAATGACCTGATTTCATATTTATTTGCTGACATTCCTTTCGCAGAGTAATATAGATGCCAGTTTCAGCTGAGTTATCCATAAGTATATAATGCTCGTCCACAACAAAACAGATATGATTTAGTTTCTGCAATGATTATTTTAGAAGATACACAAAAACCAGAATTTTTCATTCCACTTTGTTCTGACTGATATTTTAGGATAAATATTAGAAAACATTTACTCTGGATATGCAACGATTAGTCTGGACAAGAGTCAAAAAAACCCAATAACCTTAACCTGCAGACGTTCTGTCTTAATAACATCTGCAATAGCATGACAATTCCAGAAGACTGAAACAGTGTTTTTTACTAAAAAAATCCCACAAAATAAAAATTGTGTACATAGAAGGTGTTACTCATAATGCTAGAAAAATAACTGAAAAATATGAATAAAGGGAGTTCACCTAACAAAGAAGGATGGGATTTTGCAGGAAGACTGAATGTGTCAAAATGAATCGTTCTAATTTTTTAATGTAGGTAAAAAAAAAAAGAGAGTTATTTTGATTATTCTATATCTTCAGAGGCAAAAGCACGGTACTAAAGAGCTCTTCAGCCTGTGCTATATCTGTGTGCCACAGGCCACTGAGTAACAGAGCTTGAGGGTTGGGTATCACCCAGGATCCTCACTGCTGTGTTTTAACCAGCTGAGAAGGGAGGTGTTTCACATGTTAACAAGTCTTTTGTCCGTCACTTTTATCTCAGCAAATTACTGATATGGCTTGTGATCATCTTTGAAAAGCAAAAGAGCTCAAATACTTACAAGTACATATTTACACATTTTAAACAACAGATCCCTGGATTTCATCTGGAAAGATCAACCACTCTCCTGGTCACTTCTGGTAGGAACTGGAAGCGCAGAAGAAGTCATTCAGACAAACAGATATGTTACAAAGGACCAGTCATTGCACTTCGCTTCTCAAGGCTCAAGTCTTGCTACCTTTGGCTTTCACACAATGGGGAAAATGCTAGGACACCCATTTTTGCACTCGCCAAGTATTCCCTGAGGAGCAGAGGTCAAGCAGTTTCATAGATGCGGTGCAGCAAAGCACAGGCTCCTGGGGAGTTCCACATGTTGGAAAATAGCACATCAGAAACAAACACCTGGAAACTGCATCCACACAAACCAGAAGTAAGGAACATTTCTCATTAGAAAGGGTGATGAATCACAGCAATAAACTAAAGGGAAGAAACTGCTTTCCATTTCTCAATGGCTTTCAAGGTTTACTATATCTTCGTCAAAGACCTAATGTATGTTATGTTGGATCCCATTTTTGACAATTTGATAATTTTGATACCATTTAATGCAGGAAAGGTAAAAGTAGGTGATCTAATGGTGTCTCTTGACCTTGGACTCCTAGAATCATTTTTGCTGCATCAGGGAATTAAAGTTTTGCTGCTATGTGACTTTCCTCAAAGGAGTGGAAGTTTAAATATCAGTGAAGTAAACAGGAAAAAATCTGTCACTTCCACCTTCTATCACAGCTACTTTGGTTAAGGACCATGATGCTTTCCCCTCATTCCTTGAAGACAACCATCCGGGTCCAGAGAACGTTTTCTNTTCTTCATTTAGCTTTAACAACACAATACAGACTTTGTATGCATGCACACATTTCCCAGGTAACTCTAAGTGTCTGAGGCTCACACTTCCTAAACATTGTCCTACCTTGTTATCCCAAAAGCATATATAATTTTGCCAGCTCCTTCCTCAGTGGCTTGTGAGTCACACACCTCTGCTTAATGTTGCTGTGCTAGGATTAAGCCTGACTCAAGGGTCCTTCCTAGGGCTCAGCACATAGCCAATCCTGTGTTTCAGCGTACTGTTACAGTTCACAGAATCACAGAATCACAGAATGGTAGGGGTTGGAAGGGACCTCTGTGGGTCATCTAGTCCAACCCCCTGCTGAAGCAGGGTCACCTACAGCAGGCTTCACAGGACCTTGTCCAGGCGGGTCTCGAATATCTCCAGAGAAGGAGACTCCACAACCTCTCTGGGCAACCTGTTCCAGTGCTCCGTCACCCTCAGAGGGAAGAAGTTCTTCCTCATTTCTGGTTTTGTATTAATCAGTAGAAAATGTTTTGCTGTATAGTACCTGAGGTTTGCAAGGCCTTAGAGAAAATGAAGTTGCTTTAAAGGTGGTTTTGTTCCTTGGTGCTGGGAGACTTCTCCACGTGCCCTGTTGCAGCTCTGCAGGGGATGCACATGTCTGAAGGGCCAGCTGAAGTGCTGGGGACTGGAAAACCAGTTCCCCCTGATTCAGAATAAATACCACTTCTCTTTTGGTCCTTTTTAAGTTAGATGTTATTTTAAGACCTAAGACACATACTGCTATTTCATTAATGAAAATCATCTGCTTCCTTTCTAGTCCCTTCTCTCCTCTTGACTATTCTCAGACTTTCTAAACACTATCTTTTCTTGCTATTCCAGCATCACAGACAGTTACAGTAATAAGTTAGATATTATTTCTATTTTTATTTATTATAATAATTATTTGTATTATCTGTGTTGGTGTTAGGTACAGTGTTACAATGAAGTATGTGATACAGATGCCTCGCATACACTCTGGCTTGTGGAGTGGCATCAACAGAGTGAACTTCCACCCGCCGTGGAGCAGCTCTTGCCTTTGCCCTTATATATATTCAAATAGGTTTTTAAACAGGTCAGAGAGTTCATATAGGTAACCACACAATTCTCAAAAACATACATTTTCCATACTCTCTTAGCAGAGACCCCTTCTTCTCAGATGCTTGAATTCAGCAACTGAAATGCCCAAGCAAATCTGTGGCCTGAAAAAAAAAATCTCTGGGTTGTTAATATTTATTTTTAATAAATCCTGAAAAACTGGGCAAGTTCCAGGGGACTGGAAGTGAACCAAAGAGAACAGAAAAGCTGACACAGGTAATTACAGACTTGTAGGGCTCTTAAGCTCACCTATCCAACCTCCCCCCCGGCCAAACCTGAGTGGATAACTGATACAGACTTCAGCAAACTTCTTATGGAAATAGGGAAATATTAGTTAGAATCACTTCACTGAAATTACACCTGGACAAATATACTACATATTACCCTAATAAATTTATGTGCTTAGATGACAGAAGGAGCTATATTTATGCATTAGGATTAAATATATGCCCCTGCTCCAGTAACTCACAATAGTCTAAATATTAAAAGAATCATGGTACACAACCACAATCATATTAATGAATTAACTGTCAGACTTACTAACAATTTAGGGTCTAATCGGTCCAATCCTGCAGGAACTGGTCATTGCCTTAGTGTTCTTTGTTTGTTTGATTCATCAAATGATGTACACAGATATGTCATCATAAATGGATATACACCTTATTTCCAAGGTGGGGTGTGCAGTTGACGCATTATTTGAGTTAAAAAAGACAATACCAATGACAGTTCTTCTGAATCCACCTTTATGTTTTCTGCTGGAAGGCTGGGTGCGACTTGATTTTTTTCTTCATTTCAGACAGATGACTTCAGAGAAGGTTAAAATCTCACTAGTAACTCAAGATCTGGAAGACACAGGTTAGGTTATCCATCTTCAGTGGAAGTTCACACTAAACAGCTCATCAAAAGGCAGATTAGAGATCTGAAACAAGAATAACCTCTAATTGCAGCCTATTTCAGAGAGAAAGGCATAATAGGATGGTATGACTAGAAGCTGAAGAAAGAAGAACGACAACTGGAAATGACATCAAAGTTCTTTTATCAGGAAGGTTGGAGTGACATATCACTGAGTAAATGGACAAAGGAAGATTCTACCTCTATCATGAGTTAAGGGGCTTAGTAATGATGTGAGGCTACAAGTCTACCACCTGAATTATGAAAGATGTTCATGACCCACTGTCCAGCCTCATTATCTTTGAAACCATGAAAAGAATGCAAACTCACTTGCAGCTCTGGGCAACAAAACTACAACATGTGCTATTTTTTTGGTGACTCAAATCGTATGAGAGTTGTGGAACCTTGCTTAGACCCCCTGACAAGACATAGTAATGTCAGCATCTGGAAGGTAATAGCTATTTCAACTACAGTGTTACTTTTCCCATCTGAATTGGCATCTTACCCAAACATCATTTTAAACCACTTCAGATTGTCAGATCACCTCTCAATCCTTTTGTAGAAGGAAGGGACCACTCTAAAATATTCAACACTGATTTGCAGATAAAACTAATTTAATAATTTGGATATCACATTAAGACTTCTTTGTATTATGGGAGAAGTTGGTGGTTTCTCTTTCAAAGCAAGGCTTTTACTCAACCCCAAACTGCTTCTGCACCTTATCAGAAGTCCACTACTAAATATTTTGAAGCCCATTATTTCAAACTATCAACGTACTCATCAGTCATCTGATATAAGGAAGGCACCATTCATAATCACAAGAGTTTATGGCTGGTGGAGCTTGGTGTTTCCCACAAACAGCCAAGCACCCAAACACTGATCAGTCAATCAGAAATGAAAACATCTGGCAGTGTTTGTATTGCACTGATAAAATTCAAACAGTTCTATAATATCCTGATTGAAAGGCAGAGCCTGCATTTGCAAAAAGTACTCTAGAATAATAACTGCTTAATAACCCTTGAGAGCTAAGCCTTTATCTGTATTTGTATCTAAAGTCTCCACACAGATAAACTCCTGTCCAGGTTTCCAATTGTCCCTCACAGAACTTTTAACAGAAAAATTACAGAATAAGTTCAAGTAAAGTAACACTAGAAATTGTTTTTGTCTCCTCCCTGACCTCAGTTGACAGTTATCACAATATCCTGATCGTGAACCCAGAAAATCCGCCCCCCCCAAGTTTATCCAGGCTCCAAGATAATATCTGCAGATTGTTAAAGAATATCCTTATAATATCTAGCCCTAATACCAAATTTTCCTTTTTCTTTTGACTGAAGTGACCTAGCAGTCACATACTCATGCTTTGGCCACTGAGCACTACCCAGTCCTAAATATAGAAGACATATGGAAATCTAGAGGTCAGAGAAGTCACATGGGGATATCAGACTTTACTCTGTACAGACAAGCTGTTGGGGAAAGAAATACAAAAGGCACAAAAAGCAATGTAGGCAGACAGACAAAATGGATGTAAATGTTAATCAGAATTCTTCCACCATTTGTATAGATCATAAAAATGAACACCTATTCTACTACCTGTTCTCCAGGTATAAATGCATGCTCCCCTGCCTATATCTAAACTCCCATGCTAAATAAGCTACTCACGATCAAAAAAGCAGTATACCCCTCCTGCTGAAATCATTATCAACTTCAGATGGTGAAAGAGGTGAGGAATCTGCTTTCTGTTACCTTTGATCAACTACCAGAACAATACAGTTGTTGAACTGCTGTTACTAAAATTTCTTCTTGCTTTTCTAAGAACACAAGAGAAGCAGAATTAAGTTCACTTCTGCAGCAGGAAATATAAGGCAAAAATCAATGCATATTTAACACAGTGGTAATTTTAACCAGCTCTCAAGTTCTGCTTTGGCATAGTGCTGATTGGCCTATTTATGCCATAACTCAACAAGGAATTTTTCTTCCCCGTTAAGAAAGTAAAGTGGGGCAGATGAATATAAGAAATTATGATAAAAGTGGTTTATAAATGTAGTTTAGACTAAATGTTGCCATATACTCTTGCTCAAGGCTATCTCACCTCCTGTTGAATAAGCAATAGAAACATGATCAAACACTCTTCTAGCTAGTCTTCTGTCACTTCTTCTATCACTTTTTGTCCTAAGTTCAACAGAGAGTAGTCATCTAAGTCTGTTGTCCAATGCACACAGCACTGGAAAACCAAGATTCAAACTTGATCAGAATTAGTGCTATTCTCTAGTTTAGTGCACACTCTTTGGGGAATTTTTCAAAAATGTCAAAGTTTTAACAATTCTGTCAGAGGATGACATAACAAGATGAAAGTGTGTTGTCACAAAAGATGAACGCTGTGGCAAATGTACAGTGGTGCACTAAATAAGCTTAGATTGACTTTGTCCGTATGAGAACATATTCCAGTCCAGACTCATCTGACACTGATTTCAGGTACCAGGGTGCCCCGGCTAGGAGGGCAGAGTTGCCCTGTATTCTCTGCTATAGCTGGTAGAGACAAAGAGAAATCTCCCAAAGAAATTCAGTCCTTCTAAGATCTGTATTGTCTGCTGGAGTTGCCTGTTGTTCTTGATAAGTTATGGACAGAATCTTGGCAGATGGTCGGTATTCCTAAACTAGTCGCCTTAGCTCTGTACCTAAAATTAGGTGGGATCATTGCCATATAATATACCCCAGAACAGTCTGGATGATTATTTACTACCCTATATGTATTATATATGTAAATGGACAATTTTTTTCCCCTTACTTTATGCAGAAAACTCCCAAAGCAAATTTTCTGATGGGAAATGTGAATGTTGACTAAACTCATTAAAAGTCTCAGCATAATAATTTTCAGAAGATACATTCTAAAGCCACTGCACTAGTGAAAATGTTTCAGCTGAAAGTGGAACTATGTATTCTACCTTTTGCTCATCTGCAACAGTTTGAAAAGGTTGCCTGACTGTCTAGCTGATTTTCAATCCAGTTTGATGCTGGCAGCCTCAAGTTCCATTTTTCTCCTCATTTCAGATGTTTTAGGGCTCAGTAATCTTCTGCTGAATAGAGTACCGGAGAAGACAGATGAGGAAGATTATGTACTGTTTCCACTTTGGTCTGATTATTTGTGCAGAACATACAAATTTGAAGAACCATGCAAGCGAACTTCTCAGTGCTTCCCTCTCTATCTGCTAATTTGGTACTAAATCATTTGACTGTTCCTGGATTGCTCCCTGATACCACCAATTTAGACTGTGATTTCATTAAAATAATCATTACCAGGGTAAATACCGTCTAAATGAGTGTGCAGCTGGTGAAACACAGCAGACAGAATGCAAGACAGCCTGCTTTAGTTCCACCTCTTTGTACATGCTTGTATAAAGAATAATGAATATGTACAAAAACCTGCAATACAATAGAGCTTGAACATTTTACTTACTGTTTTATAATCCTAATGGACCAATTTCCAGCGAGATGAAAAGAAATCGTTCTGCCTTTCAAGATTTTCTTCCTCACACATTCTTTGAAGCTAAAATGGCATTATTCATTCTAACCTCAGACAACAAGAGTGCAGTAATCCTTCCCATATTTATTGCAGATAGAATATGTATCGACTTCAAAACAATATCCTGAAATGCACTTCTGAACAGTTCAACATGCTGCCATGTAGCACTCAGCCAGCAGTTGCAATTGACATGCTATAATCCACATAAATCGAAATTGGACCTAGACTCTTTACTGACCCTGCAAAAGGCATTGGTCTCCCTTTTCCTCTCCTTTCTTAGCATTTTGCTTCTTTCTTCAAATGAGTTCAAATGCTTCAAAGATTTTAATTAATTGGTACAGGTGGTTTTTAAAGCATGCGTTTTCAAATCTGTTTCTGATATCTTCAGGATGTTAATGAATCCATTTTTTATGTATATGTAATGAGATAAATAGACTAGGTAATGCTTTAACATAGAATAATTCTTGGTCTTATAACAACTAGAGAAACAGATAAACAGCTTTAGGTGTAGCAAAACTGTACTTATAAGCTAGCAAAAGTGGACTTAAAAGCTGATAACACTAAAGCACATAACCAAATGCATGAATCTATGAATTCATGCTGGAAGGTGACTTATACATGGCATTAATTAAAATTAGTATCTTACAATGAGATCAGTTTTCATCAATGGCATAGTGATACCTGACAGAACTCTCAAAGGATAAGCTCCAGTCTTTAAGCTACATCTCCTATTTAATTTGCCTGAGCACCAAAATAGCATGACCACTATTTAATTAGAAGCTATGTTTCTTGCTATCTTCAATCCTTCCTTGTCAAACTGTGAGTACTCCTCTGAGATTTTAAATGGTCTGCTAGTTTTCTTTTCTGTATGTGAAAACTAAAATCTTTCAGGAAGTTCAAATGTTCAAAGCTAATATGGTCACCTACCTTAGCAGTAAAAAATGAACTACAATATACCCATCAGTAGATGTAAAGAACAGAAAAGCTGGAAGTGCTAGTTAAGAGACAAAACTTGAATCCACCTCTTTTCTAATCTGAGAAAATCAGAATCTAGGAAGCAAATTGCAACAGATATAGCACCAATAACACTTTTATATGACCCATCAAATAACAACATTCTTATTGAACTATGAAATACTTGCTAAATTATCATTCAACAAGGCAATCACCACAGACTAAACAGAGGGATAAATTTTCTTCAGGCTCCATAAATTAGTATAAGGAGTTCTTTCACGTGTCCCTATCAAACAAAAAAGTCCCCTCAAAATGAATTTATCCAAAACGGGAAAACATTTCATTCACACTTCTTGTCTTGACATTCATTTGAAAGAGCATTTCCTGGGCATGTGATTGTCAGATTGGGTTACACAAAGAATGGAGACAATTCAAAATATACACTTTGGAGTATTTCTCAGACATTTCTGCTGAGCAATATGGTACCTAAACATCAGTTTATATTAGATATTTCATAACACAGGGCAAAATATAATCTGCTAGAATGGATATGTCAGCTTTCATACTCTGTATAAAAAAGACAGAGAAGTAGAAGTAAACACTGTAGCATAACAAATGCTACTGGAGTGGACTTCACTATCTTATATGGTAAAATATTAGAAGACAAGAACAGAATTAACAAGAATAGAAACTAAAACCACAAGTCCTCTTTTCCTCTCCTCCAGTGGTACCTAAAAATCACTCGAGAGGTGAAGGCAAACTTGCAGAAATTGTCCAAGATCCATATAAGTGTGTGAAACCCTGATATAAATTTTTAAATACATTTGGTTTCTTTCTAACAAAAATAAAGGCTTTTACATGGAAAACTTCAGATTTATCAACCTATATCCGCTATAAAGAAGCAGAGTTTACTCGATAAATCTCAGCCACAGCTTTTCCTAATTTTCTTTATGAACCTACTATCCTATTTCAGCATATACTCACACATTAGTTAGTTTCCTAACTTTCCCTCTGTCTCTTAAATCCAGTAGCACATGCTGTAAGCAAGAAACACAAACATTAATTTGGTTTGGTTCCATATTGAAGGAATATTTTAATACATAATAGAAGAACTCAGTGTCAAATAAAGAGCATTCTCATACCCAGATATTATAAAATTTCTGAGTGAACAGTTCATAGAAATCTTCTAATATCTAAAAGTGGAAAAAAGGGCTACGTGGATAGAATAAAGACTAAATGCCTCAAAAAACTTCAGATTTGTACAAACTTTATACAAAGAGGTAGTAGAATATGTATTTTTCTGCTAATTTCTAAGACAAAATTTGACAATCTCTAAACTTTATTTGTTCTAATAAAACACACTAAGGTTTTATGAGACCAAAGTCTGAAACCATAACATGAAGAGGCAGCAGTGGTTATTTATCAATAATGCTAAAAGTACATCAGTAACTACGGCAAAATCATGTGGGATATTGTGAATGAAGCACAACGTGAACTGAAAAGAGATAATTGAAAGGGCTATGATATTTTACAGTGTAACTAGAAAATTAATGATTCTGTTTGACTTGAGGAGCTTGGGCTTCTTTTTGTTTCTGTATCCAAGGAGATTTATCTTTCCAGCTTTGGATGCCCTTTGTAGTTGACTACATTTCCACTACTTCTGTTCTGGAGTCTTTGTATTTGGACATTACTGCTAGCCTTTTTCTCATCAGTGATTAGCCATCAAGATGACAAGTTTACAGGTGCCACTGTTCTCTGGGTCGTCAGTGACTTCTTCTGCTACAGCTTTTCATCTCTTATCTTCAAGTGCTTCTCTGCACACTAGAAAGCAGGCTACTGGAGACAATTTAAGAGGTTGAAGTGACCAGGGACGTTCTGCCTCTTTCTGTTTGAGGAATGCAGGTCTTCTGTAAGATTTATGTTGGGTTGTGGGGGAAGTCTGGATACAAGACGTACTAGAACATGGAAGGTCCACCCCTGCTATTTTACAACTTCATCCAAAGATTAACAGAACAGATACATCTAACAGATACTTAACTTCAGGAAAATACATTTATGTCTAGGCAGTAATTTTTAATGATGCTATGGGCAGGAGCTAGTCACAAATATTAAGAAAAAGCAATCACAACAAAAAAAATGTACAGATTATGGAAAACACGAAGGATGACAAATAGAACCAGTAATCTACCCACAATGTAAAGATGAAGCAGTTCAAATAATAATGTTCGAGCTTCCTAGAATGTTTTCTGCTTGATCCACTTTAAAGGTTGAGTAAGCAAGTTTAAACACTAAGGTCATTTCTGTTACAATATTGGCTATTTTGGAGAAACTAGGTCAGAACACAGTGAAAATAAGCAGCAGTGGTAAGTGGCATGAAAAACAGGAAAACTTGGAAATCAGAAACAAACTGAAAAACTTCATGCTAGTGTATCTTGAAAGAAATTGAGAATAACAACTGCATTTGTCTTTTCTGTAGGGAAGTACATAAACTGCATGAAGATATAAAATTATTTAAGCTAGCAGGCCTCTGTTCTTCTAGATCTGCATCTAAATGAGGCCAAACACTTGAGATTTAAAACCTGCAGTTTTAGAGTTTAAATACTCTTGTTACTTGCAGATATAATCATTCTAGCAGGGGTGGATAGGATTGGTAACCTAGGGTTTAGACTAATAATTTCTATTTCTCTGAACTTTTTTATAGTTTTCTAGTAGCAAAACTGATTTTTAACAAGGAGTGAGATGCCAGGGATTACACCGGGTAATTTTATGTCCAGCTAGGAAAAGCACTGATTGCAGACGCACAGGATTAGAAATGGCCTCAAATTTGCCAGAGCTGCTCTCTTCCCGATCTCCATTTTTCATGCTGGTACACAGAGATAACAAGCTCGAAAAGCAAAAAAGAGGAACTACACAGATGTTAAAATGCTACTGTATGTTACCTGCAAGTTCCCAAAATATACAACATTTCCCAGCTGATGAGCTTGATAGCTACATTAAACGTGTTTGCTTTGGAGTTTCTAAAACACAGGAACTTTTTTACTAGGGACCTTCCATTTTTCTCTCCCAAAATCGTCATAAACCACAGAAAGACAGAAGGAGATTTTAAATACGCACCTAGAAGTAAACATATGTGGCACACAGAGATAATCATGATGGTTCATTTGATTTTCTCTTTAGGGGCAGAGTTCCCTGAGGGCCTGGATCCCAAGAAATGAAGCATTCAAAAATAACACAATGCTATTCTTTTTTTGCCTGACATCTAAGTTGTTTGGCTGTTTCTTTGTATGTGAAAGATGGTTTTTCTTCACACAGACTGAAGTCTAGAGCTTCTAAAGACATAAGGACGCTAACAATCTACTACAATGACGTAGTCACTTCCACTTATTTCATGGGTACCTTTTACTCACCTTTTTAGCCCAATGGCAACAACACTTATTTTTAGACTGGGCAAACTCTGAAAAGAAGAAGTCTATTATTGCAGTACTATCTTCATCTTCTCTGAGAGCCATCACTATCTTTCTCAGCCTCTGAAACAAGGCAAACCCTTACCATAGTTACTTGCTAATTCCTCTTTGGCAACTAAAACAGTAGGTTCTCTCATGTGTTGAATTAGCCATCCTAAGTTAAAACTTGCAAGAGAAAATAGAAGGGTTTTTCTTCCATACCTGCCTCCCTCAGATATCTGCCCAATTTGCAAAAGGTTGTGCGAGTTGGACAGAACAAAAGAAAACAGAGAGGAAATAAAAAGTAAGGAAGAGCATGAGAATAGCACAAACTTGTATTTTATGCTGATTTCAAAATAAAATCAAATATTCTAAAATCTTAAAGATTGTGCTTCTTGACTGCTGGCAAAATATATTAAATTTGTGAGAAAAAAAACAAACCCAAAACTTGGAAACAAACCTCCACACAATCATGTTAATATAACAGAGTGGCCATTATTAAAAACTAAGTCCCCTAGCTACACATTGCACACATATAACACGGGCATCATTAGGCTGTGTCGGAAACCAGCCTGACCTGGAAGCTTACTGTGCTTACAAGAATTTCAGATCTGGTTTTGGCCTTCCTTTCCAGCTGCAATAAGCGGCATTTGGGGAAGATGCACCTGCCTGCTGAGGTTCAAAATGGAAAGGGAAAATTCATTTCTTGCAGGGTGTAACACACAACAAGACAGAGTAAGTTTGGAGACATCTGGCCAGATGAAAACCAACAACCTGGCAGTTAACATACATTGGGAGAAGGTCAAATACTCTTTTTGACATATCACAAGATGAACAACTGAATCGATCTGTTAAATCTTCATCAGACCGAGAGGCAACCTCCGTTTTAAATACTTAATAACTTCTGTGTCACACAAAGAAGAAATCACAGCAAAGAAGATGCATGAATGAATACTTTCATTATCCAAAGAGACAGGCCACAGCAGAGCCTTATTTTCTAGTATTGTCCGTTTTCCACTCGTCATCTCCTGCTGCAGTCCTGCAGAAATATATGGACTCTGTATGATTAAGCGCATTTACATCCTCTCACCAACTGTAACTGGTCTAGTTATGCCTCAAAAGCCACAAGCAGGAAACAACCAACAGACTTCTCAGAACAACAACAAAAAAATCTGATTTTTTTCTTTTTTTCAAAAAGCTGCACAATCACCTCATTTTCTGGAAGATGTTCAGCACGGAAGCAATGTCCATATTCAGCTTTTACTGGATGAGGAGGAATGGTAACTTTTTACCTACTGGTAAAAAGTCTCAAGACAAATCAGCATCTGATGCATCCTGAGGCATCTTTATGTAGATGTCAATTAAATAACATGTAGGATACCTCACTGGGACCTTATAGACTGAGAATAACTTAGGAGGTATGCCAAAATTCAATACTACTCTGCCTGTGTGCAGAAACATATCCAATGCAACCTCTACTTTGCAATCATACAAATTAAGTAAAACACCGTAATGACATTTCACCACGAATGTTTTTCAGACCCCACTCAGGTCTGTGCCCTTGCTCCCTTCCTTCCTTGGACACGTTTAAAGATACACATCCCTGCAGTAATCCCCTTCCCTTCCCAATTTTTAAAAAATTCTGCTGCGGGCTGGTTCCACTAATCACATACCCATGACCAACAGATACAGAGCAGAGCCACCCCTCAGCCATGTCCTGAGCCCAGGAGCACCTACAGACATCCCACCTACGGTCTCCTCTGCTGCTCACAAGAACACATAACCCAAGGATTGTCAGGAAAATGGCCACTGCCACCTTGGGAAGGTCTGAGGACAAGTCTTGTTTTTTTCTCTGCCCCCCTCTGCCTTCTAGGAGCCCCAAGCAGTTCAGCCTTGTTGCAGCTGAAGGCTTCTTCTTCTCTCCTGACCTTTGTTGAGCCATTCGCAACATCTGTTCAAGAAGCATCACAAGTGCTCCTTCATGAGCAAGCCTGCATTACTCTCCATGTTTCTTCAGTAGCATTCCTACCCTGAAAAAATAACATCCACCAAACAGCCTGATCTCCAAACAACACAGTGAAGGTTTTATCACTATACAGAATGCAACGTTTTAGATTTATGATGGCTAATAGTCAGGGGTTTTTGTTATTGAAATTGTATGGATGAACAAGAATTAGATACGCTTGAAAAAAAGAATCAACCAAAAAATTAAAGGTTTTGATAAATAACATCATATCTTTTTCTCCTTGGCAACATCTACAGTAAATAGGTTTATTAAAAATGTCAAATTTTGTATGAGGATTTAAATGGCTATGTAAGAAGTAAGCATTTTTTAACTGTTCTGCCATATTACTAATTTCATTAGTTTGCTTTGTAAAGTGTAACTCAAGACAGAGGAAATGCCTGTTTATGTTTAATACTAGCCAACTGTTTGCAGAAATGAGTAAGTCTGAGAGAGTCCAGAATAGAATTTTTAAAAATGTGGGTCTACAACAAGAGAGAAGGCACACTGTCTCAAAAATAGGAGGAAATGCTATTAAAAATTCAAGATGCTCATAAAGCAAGAAAATCAGCTTTTTTTTCTTTTAATAAACATGTGACATGACAAATTACTGTCAGAATATGGGATGTGCAAAGCAAAATCAGAAAATTAATGTGCAATATCAGATTTTTCTAGTGCTTCAACTCACAGAGAAAATGTGTAGACGGTAGCAGAAGAGTACCTACAGCAAGCGGAGTTTTTCAGATCCACAGAAACAATCTTCAGTGTTGTGACTGAGGGCGATCACAATTGCCCTTATGAACTCCATTTTAATATCCAAGCTATTTCAAATTACACTGAAATATAAAGTAGTGATTACATATGCTGTTTGGAGACTTTCAGGGAGGTATTCCAGCCCACATAACTGGAAGTAATTTTAAAGCCAAAACAGTAATTTGGCACTAGCTCTGATCCCTAGAGGTGGTTTACATTCAAAGAATAAAAAGAAAATGGTACGTACTACAAAGAAGCCATAAGATTTTTTTGAGTATTAATTTCAGTCAAGTTTGTTTCCTTTGATGTTCACCACAAAAATATAAATATTGAGTGACAGTGACTGGCTGAGCAGAACCTAGAGTAGGTTTTCTGTATGTAAGTGAAATACAAGTGGCAGAAAGGCTTACTTGTTGCCACTGTAAAATTGGATGAGTGACATCATACCTATGCCATCCGATCAGTCACACAGTGATTCAGCACAGATCAGTATGAATGCTCCCCCAAAATGTTTTGGATAGATCCAGAGAGTTAAAAATCAGTTTCAAAAATGCAAACTAATTTGAATAAATAAGCAAGTGTTATAAAATAACAAGTTGTCCACAGATATGAAAAAAAATCAATGTAATAAAACACATGGTTTATAAAATGCAGGTTCTACTTGTTGCACTTTATTTCTAATCCACTTACACTTTAGATTAACTATGTATTTTCTGAAATATTCTTGCAGTTCCACCTGCAGGAGAGACAGGCATGCCTGGGGATCTGCTCTTCCTGCATTTCCCTGAATTTACGCTGCGAAACAGTGGGATTTTGACAGCTCTTTTGCCACAGAAGCACAGAAAATTCTGGTTTAGCTATGCATAGATTCTGGGTGTAAGCAAATAAATAGAAAGAAATTGTACAAAGGCACGGTGGTGCCACTACATTAATATCAATTTCTACTTGTATTTATATTATCACAGCTCAGCAGTATCGCTATTGTGCTAATCCCTTGCAGGTATGAACTCCAAGCTCTTGAATGTCCAAGGCAAACAGGGTGACAGGAATACTCTGACATGCTTAACATGCCTACCAAGGCTTCCAACATTGAAAGGGCATGATCTTCCCTTCATCCCAGTAGTGCCAAAACCATTCCCGCACAGTTGGCCAGGTGATGAAACGAAATTACTGTTGGGCATTAACTTGTTACACATGTACTGTGCTATTCCAACCTCAACAGCACATATTTCGTAATTATTAAATGAGTAAAACAGATCTCAGTGCTATAAGTAGGCTATAAGAAAATCTAACAATCATTTTCTATTCCTTTTAAAATGAAATCAATGGAACAAAACTGAATTACTAAGTAAGGGCTGATTTTTAAGGTTTGGAACAGAAGACAAAGTCTGAAGAACATTTTTTCACTTGTATTATAATTTTTTAAAATCAGGAAAAAAAATTAGCAATTACCCAGAAAAGAAAAGAAGGAACAAAGAATACTATGATCAACATACTGCGGAACAGTATTTTAAACATTACTCTTTGATTCACGTTATAAAGAAACTCAAAGAGAATCGAAGCAACCAAACCAAAAAATCCCAGTACGCCCCAATAAATGAAGAGACAAGGTGACACTGATCATACAGCTTGCCACAGATGGCAAATTGCTGGCATGAAGCAATGGCATAATGTACTTGTGCTTAAACTCTGGAGGCTACAGTGAATGTCAGGGTGAATATGAGTCAAGAGCGGGCTGCCACTGCAGAAGGCTGCACACTGGGCTAAGTTGCAAGGGTGCAGACATCACCGGGGACAAAGGTGCAGACATCACCGGGGGAACTTATTATCCTCCCCTTACTTGGCACTGCAGAGGCTGCATCGGGAATATGGCATCCAGTTTTGGGATCCCAGTTCAAAACAGATGTGGAGGAAGTCAGGAAGACCCAGCAGAGGGCAACCAAGATGGTCACTGACAGCAAGTGACCTGTGAAAAGAGGTTGAGGGTGTTGGGCTTCCTCAGTCTTGCAGAAAGGAGGCTAACGGGTGATCTAATAGCAGCCTGCAGCTACCTGAAGGGAATTTGTAAAGATGATGAAGCCAACCTCTTCTTGGCAGTGCCAGATGGCATATTAAGGGAAAATGATTGGAAGTTTTGGGCTGGACACCCTCCCAGGAAGCTAATGCAGCCTGGACAAAGTTACCCAGAAAGGTGGTGGAACCTCCCCCCCTGGATATTTTCAAGACCTGTCTAGATGGCTGAGATGCTCTAGTGTTGGGGGTATCTGTGCTTTGATTGGAACCTTGGACCAAATGACCTCTAGAAGTTTCTTTCAGCTAACACTTCTGTGATTCTACGATTTCAGTACTGTTTTACCAAACCACTTTTTTCCTTTTTTTTTCTTGTCTTTGAAATTAAAAGTTGTTTTGTTTTAGTGTTTTACACCTATTTTGTTATCATAGAGGCTTTAATGCAAAGTGGTATCTTGCGACGCATAAATGAAAACTTTGAACTGATGAGAAAATGATGTATTTTTCATATAATTTGTCTTAGTATATATAAATCAACAAACTCAGGTACTACATAGTTTGATGAACTATGTTCAGACTCTTTAAGAAACAGCTTTAAAAGTGAAGACAAGCATTTAAGTTTAATGCAATAGAGACACAGGAGCCAGTGGAATGATTCATGGACACGGGGTGAGACTGCCAAATATCCTGGCTGGACGGATCATTGTATCATCCTTATTTTACATGGATATCGTAAGGGTAGAACTGCACCTGTCAAGCCAAGAGGAAGTGATTTTGCAGTAACCACAATGCAAGACAGTGAGGTTGCAAATTAAGCATTTATGTCGGTGGATGAAAGGGAGAGAGAGGTCTCTTGGAGATCACATAGAGAGGTGACCTGCAAGACTTGTTACGGTCTGGCAATGAATTGCTATGGAGACGACTGTCCAAGATCCAGCATGCTAGTTTATAGAGCTAAACCTTTCCACATACATCACAAAAGGAGGTGTCAGAATTTGAACGGAAAAAAAATGAACTCAGATTTCAGCTGGAGACAGCTGGGCAAGAAGAGATCATAGAATGGTTTGGGTTGGAAGGGACCTTAAAGATAATATAGTTCCAACACCCCCCCCCCCCCC
>Ga0065711_1028622_pt1 | contig 40107 bp, 24 predicted proteins | sample Hoacrofraction12_FD_59098 | JGI IMG/M metagenome (GOLD analysis project Ga0065711, IMG submission 59098) | Hoatzin crop microbial communities from Cojedes, Venezuela - Epithelial fraction 12 v2 (version 2) | ecosystem: Host-associated > Birds > Digestive system > Esophagus > Crop | place... | reverse complement strand
TTTTTTTTTTTTTTTTTTTTTTTTAATTATGATCATGTAAAGGTCTATCTACTTGGCCAGCTTCACCCCTGGGCTACTTTTACACTCACTGTTCCCTAGAAGAAAATATCTTTTTTTAGGAAGTTCTCTCTTGAGCACCTTTAATGGCTGAAATGAATAATAAAAGCTTTGGCCAGTAGCCTTGGCCAGTACAAATCATAGCGTGTGCACCAAAGTCAAGGTATCCAATCTAATTTACATTAGCTAAACGTATTGCCCTGCGTTTCTTTGAATACTTCATTCATTGCTATAGACAGCTATGGTGGAGACTTGCCATGGTTGTACTGATTTCTAGAAAGCTATGAAAACTTGTGCTGCCTGGAGGTCTGTCACTTCACAACAGAGAAAATGATCTGGGAGGTTTTTGGTACCACTCGGAAATTCCAGGGGATCCCTGTCTCTGTTGCTTATTTCTTCATTTAGATTACTTTAAAGTGAAGATTTCGGTGAACACGGAGCATTTTTCTCTACAGTAGCAATTACAGAATCATAGAATCATGGAATAGCTTGGGTTGGAAGGTACCTTTAAAGGTCATTTCGGCCAGCCTCCCCTGCAATGAGCAGGGACATCTTCAGCTGGATAAGGTTGCTCAGAGCCTCGTCAACCTGACCTTGAATGGGACATCTACCACCTCTCTGGGCAACCTGTTCCAGTGTTTCACCACCCTTATTGCAAAAAATTTCTTCCTTGTATCTAATCTGAATCTACCCTCTTTTAGTTTAAAACCATTAACCCTCGTCCTACTGCTACGGGCCCTATTAAAAATTCTCTCCCTGTCTTTCTTATAAGCCCCCTTTAAGCACTGAAAGGCCATTAAAGGAATCCGTGTGAATGAAAGGGGAAGAGAAAATGCAAATTTCAATATGATCTCCTCCTTGTAAGAGATATTAACAGGGTTCTGAAGGGTACATTTTTATTCTTCAGTTGTGTTGTGTATATAACCCCCCCCTTGACAGGTAGAAACTATATTTCTGAATGCAGAACCACTCTATTGTAGGCCTACTGCTACTCCTGATAAATCCAGTAACTTCCTCAGGAAGCTCAGAATACTCTGCCCACTACCCATACTGCCAGCTGGGCCAAATCCAGCCCAAGAGGCAAGATGTAACAGCAGGCAGGTGTCTGTCTTGGGTGAGGGTAGAGGTTTGGTGGAGTCCAGGTTCTTCTTGCAGGTCAACCAGCAGGCTGATTTGGAGCAAACTCTTTTGTAAAGAAACTGGAAGGGCAATGCTACCCAAAAAAACTGATATTATTATGTAACTTGGGAGCGAGCTAAGGTTTGAGACTTAAGAGACCATTTCCTGGCTCTGTCACAAGCTTCCCAGGGAAATGCAGCAAACGACTTCTGCCCAGAGCCAATACAAGGTGCAGGTGGAATGGAGCCATTCATTCCAACAACTGAAACTCTTTGTTTACTTGGTACACCAACTGTTAGATTTCATAATTGCTCTGAAAACTACTTCTACACATGTCCATATTGCCAGTCTTCACAAGGTTGAGCAGATTGGTGCTTAACTCATGCCTCACCCAGGCTATACTTTCCTGCATTGACCCGTGCTGGTAGGTGCTGCTAGAGCAAAGCTAACAGACAGTCACAGATGGAGGATCCTCAGTGTACAGGGTGGCAAAGGTGGATTTATGATCTGTATAACAGGTTGGTGATTAAAGTGCTTTTCTGGGAACGAAAACTGAGTTCCAATCCAGGCTCAGTCTGAGAGAACCCATCTCTCTGTAGAGCTTCCACTGTCTTTAGAGTATTGGAGCACAGATGCTCTCTATGCCACATATTGAGGAGAAAAAGGAAGAGGTTATCTGTCTTTTGTTTAGCACAGAGGACTTGGCATTCATCTGGGAAAGATATTGCAGGGTTGCCATCCTTGCTTAGTGGAATTGCTTTAAAAAAATTAAAATACCTGTGTTTTAATTTCTTTTTATTTCATTTCCTACACTTTTCTTCTGCTAGACCCTTTTGATCACCCCATTGCAAGACATGCAATGATGTGCCTTCTCTAGTTGGTTTATGATCTCTCTGAGGTAGGGAGCCAATCTTGTATCATATCAACATAGATCCAGCTGCTAATAAGTAGGTAACCATGATACAGAGTAGAGGCCTCTTGGATAGAAAGGGATGTTGAGATGGTGTAGCCTAGCAGGGTGCTTTACTTAAACTCATCAGGTTTTTGTCAGTGAACTCCTAATTCTAAGAACTAGAAGTTCCCAAACTTCACAGTAAAAAAAAAGAGAAATCATAATTACAGGAAAAAGGATCACGAGAACTCAGCTTATGATCTGTCCCCATTGTCTGAAAGATGCTCAAACCCTCCTACCATCAATTGGATGACGACTGGGAGCAGCACTGGCTCAGACAGAGACTGTGCCACCCACTGAGTCACTGGGACTGCTTCCTGTTGGCATGGCCCTCCTTTGGTAGGAGCTGTTCTTCTGCTGAACCTTCCTCACTTCTTCTTACAAGCAGAAAGCAGAAGTGAGATGAGTCACCTCACAAGACCACCTGCTAAATTCTTCTCCTGTGGTCTTGACCCAGCTGCCACCTGCTAATAATGAACGTAAAGATACATGTCTTCAGGATATTGTTCGGAAGGAGAGACTCTTCAGGATTAATTTCCTAAGAAGAAGCAATAAATACTAAAAATATGCGTCCCCACTTCCCTGGACTTCCCAACTTCTGAAAATTTTTATCTTTATGGGAGCTTAACCGATGCTGTTACTCATCTGTAGTGAAAGAAAATCCTTTTTAAGGAAGCGGAACACAAATATTTTTTGTTTGAACATGAGTTAAATAATTTTTGTATTTGTCTTTAATAATGTGTATTTAGGCCCATTTTCTGTCTTATATAACGCCCTCCTAAAAGTTTTGTATCCTGGCTTCCATTTCCAGTGTTGCTCCAAACGCTTTCTTCATATCACCTATCACTTGCTGAAGCAATGACTGAAGCCATGCAAAGGTGAGAGCCTGCACACTGGGGAAAGACAGCCGGCACTGGAAGTTGGTAGGTTGCATTTCTCCACCATCCTTGTATTTGTAACTTCTAACCAAAGATTTGGAAGGAAAATACTCACCTCTTTCACACTGCCACAGCCCGTGCAATCCAGCTCTGTCGAACTGATGTGCTCCCACATCGCCAGACTTAGAAGTGAACCTGGGATTTTTGTAGGAACAGTAACTGAGAGGAAGCAGAAGAAAAGTGGCTTTCACCTTTTATACTCATCAAGTGTGGGACAGCTTCCAAATCAATGAGCACATGTTATTCCCTGCCCTCAGTTTTGTCTTGTTTTTTGAATTACTACCATGAAATAACCAACAGAGACCCATAGATTTTAACAAACCAGTGCAAGGAACAATGTGGTCTTTGAAATCGCTTTCGAATCTTTCTATGGGTTAAACACTACGAGTTTCTTGCCTTTGAAAATCCTTAAGCAGAGACGCCTTTGCCTCTAAGGAATGACATTTTATTAATGTGCATGCCTGTGTATGTTAGAGTGTGCATGAATATATGAATAAAAGTATAGACAACTATCATACAAATACTTCTTATGAAGACATTAGTTTATGGAATTAAAAACAGTACCCTCAGTGTAGTATCTCTGAACAAGTAATGTATGTCACCATTTAGTTGATGCGTACCATTCAAAAACACGTTTGTCACCCAAAAACATTCCTTATTTTACATTCATACTTCCTGTATGTTATTTCAGGCAATCATAATTCCATAGGCATTTATTTTCACTTTTTGTTTAAGTGGTAGAAGAAAGAACAGAACCAGGATATATTGGCTGGCCAAACCCTCATGTCTTTACTTAGATATTACTCAGATAAAACTCCTCAGGACTTCTACCTGCAGAAAGACCACAGGAATTAGCCCTACAAATGCTTTCCTCATTTCTAAGAGATGAATATATGTCTTTGTTCTTTTATCTGTTTGTTGTCAGGGTGACAGGCTTATACAGTTTGAAAGTAGCAGAGTAAGGCCTTAGGGTGTTACTTTAAGATAACCCCACACTCAGTTTTGTGTTTAGCTTAAATATTTTATTTTTAGTTTATGCATAACAATGCGCTACTGAAAAATGTCTATTGTCAGCTCCAGGTGCGTTTGCCAACACTAAAGAGCATAATCACAATAAAAGAAAAGCCAGGAGCTATTCCACCTCCCACATGCCAAAATTAACAACCATAGTAAAAATTAAAATCAACAATACTTTGCTTCCCTCCCTCCCTTATTCTCTCTATCCTCTGTTCTCTTCCTCACTCCCTTCCTCCCTCCCTCCCTCCAGCTATAAGGTTTTCTTTCCAAAAAGCAGGATAAATGGGTAACCTGCAGCGTGGATGTTCAGTCAATGTTAAGGAGACGTAATTTTGGCCCTGTTTTCAAACCATTGGTTCTGCACTGGTAGTGTGCCTTAGGCAGATCCTCTTTTTCATGGTCATCTGACAGAGGGAATTCCAAGTCTTCACTCTTCCATGGATTTTGGAGACATGGAAATCTCTGTAGTTATCTTTACAGTCCACAGTACCTCTTGGGTTTTTACTCCTCTTTCTAATTCAGGTCTGTATTTGAGATAGGAATTTTTCAGGGAAAAAAAAAATGGTCAGAGTTTCCACTGAAGATGTTCCATCACAGGCTTTAAACGCTAATTAAATGTCACAATTTGCTTTCATGCTCTATTTTATCTGACTTGTATAGCCTCCACTCCAGTAATTGTTTATTGTAATATTTTGCTGGGTACACTGATTTCTCTGCTATCAAATTCCCCTTCTCCATGTGGACACCACCTGACTTCTGTCAAATGACCCATAATCTTGTCCATCATAGGTACTGCACTGTGAAGGGTCCCGATCCTTTAACCATTCTCCTGATCTAATCCTTAAACAACCCTTGTGGTTCTTTCTCGAAATTTCTGCGTCTTTTTCTACTTCACTGTGGGAATCTGGAGACCAGACCCAGGCACAAAAGTCCAACACAACCCACAATATTTCCACTGTGGCACATACCACAGTAAGTAAGTACACATTCTATTCTTACTCACAATTTGCTCATTTAAATCCAAGCTCTGAAACTATTGTTCATGTTGCATCATGGTTAGCTGATGTTCGGATGCTTCTCTGTGATTTCCAGATCTTCTCTGGAAGCAATGCCTGCTAAGCCAATCCACACTGAATGATGCTTGTGTTCTTCGGACGGGATTTGGTCAGCCTAAATCCCAACTACTGCAGAATCTAGACATTTAAAATCCACTTTCGGACCAAGCCAGCATCCAATCTGCTTCTTTTTCAAGTCTGCCTTGTACTGCCCTCACCTATATTCGTTGAAAACCTCCCTTTTTACCCTGAAATTTCCTTAGGTTCTTAACTATAACTGCTCAGATAGATATGCCCCCAGGACCTGTCTCTGGCTGGACATCAGTGAAGACTCAATTATGCACACATGCTTCTAACCTCTGCCTAAACCCCCAGGGAAGCTTTAAAAGTTGGATTTATTTAAATAATCAGGTAATATTTCACCTTTACTTTGCAGAAAACAATGGCCTACCCTCCGCTTCTAGACCCATCAATTGGTGGTGTGCATAGCGGAGCTACGTGAACTGGGTTGGGACAGTGAGTTGAACTGTCAGTAGTGAGTCTGGGATAGTCCCATAATTATTGCAGTTGCTTTGACATCCTAAAACAAGCACACAGATTCATCACATACGGACAGGTTTCAGTATGGCTTCCTCTTTCTGCTGTAAGCCTCTTGGATGAGGGCAGACAAATGTCCAAAAGCCATTGAAGCAAGCATCAGAGTCCTGTGGCTGGCTCTAAGTGGCAGAGGAAACTGAAAAAGCCCATGTTTTAACCCATGCTAGGCTGCACACAGTTCTTGTCCTATGGAAAACATGCCAGTTTAGCATTGCTGCACGAGACTCAGGGCAGCGTCCACGCATTGACAGAAACAACTAGACTTTCAGTATCAGTGAAGGTAGGAAAGCAGTTGCAATGTCCGCAGCTTTCTTCTCTCATCTAAGCAGGTGGCTGAAGTGTATTTCAGTCACCTGAAGTACAGCCCACATGGTAAAAGGTAGTTTGGCCTAGGCAGTGTCATGACATGCTGATTCAGTGCATTTTCTCAGTAGCCTATTGTCATTGAACATCCCGAAGGGCTTGGATGCTAACCCTGGCTGCTGTAGACCCAAAGGAAGAGCAGTCACGCCCTTGTTTGGATTCCCCTCCACTCTGCAAACTGTCGGGCTGGAGCATGATGGTATGAACAAAATTCAGTAAAGCTAGACAAATCCCATGAGGCCCCAAAAATGTCTTTATCTGAGAAGGCTTTGCCATCTTCCACTGGCGTTCAGCCACATGTGGTGAGCCAAGACAGGTGGTCTGCTGGGTTGAAAGACGCACTAAGACAGTCTGGTCTGCTGGACGCATTGGCATGAGTGATTCACTGAATGGTACTCTTCTTGCACATGAACGAGTCCAGTGCAGTACAATGGGGTACTGTGCTGCTGAAGAAGTTGTTCTTCGGGTGAGACATTACACTCATAAAACTCAGTGGAGGTCCTGACCACTTTGTGGGCATTAAAGATCCCATGACTTCTAGCAATGACTTTGGTGTCCTGGCCACGCTCCAAGTTGGAACGCTTTGTCTTGTTGAACTCCCTGTACAGCTCCTATTCAGAAATGTTGTCTTCACAAAGTTTACATTTTGATGAGCTTGTGTTAAGCTGCCGTTTCAAAGTTGATGCTGAAATGGAAAAAGAATTGTAAAAATAATTAGTGATGATTACTGATAATTACCTACACATAGTTGGTGTATCAGAGTCAGAAAAATATCTCAGAATGAAAAATGTCACATAAATATGGGTATTACCAGGTCTCTGGCTGGGGTTTTGAAACACTCAGAACTGCACGTATGGAATCACATGTATTTGATATCAGAAAAAGAAGTGCTGTTGCGGTGCTTAAGATCTTAAATGCGGACTGTGCCCTGTGTAAGTTACCAATAATGCTAGCAAGGGTACAAGATCCCCATGGAAAAGTCCACCCAACAAATCTGAGTGTGGTACTTGAAGCAGTTCCCTTTGACAAGTGGCGCTTTGAATTATATTCTTCACTGTAGCAGGAGATGCCCACCACATTTCCCTTCACCGTTTGGAAGAGAAGGTCAGACACTGGCAGAACCAGGCCACTACGTCTGCTAGAGGCAATTTAAATACAACACATCAAGATAACATTTGCTTTAAGCTTTTCATTTTCACAGCCTTACGCAGTGAGAGCGGGTTATGAAGGCTCCCATTTAAGGCCTGATTTGTGATTTATGGTGATTTATAACAACACTAAAACCTCCCACAAAAGACAAATTAATACTCAGATGCTTTTTCAGCACCTCCTTTGAGGAAAAGAGTTTTGAGCCAGTGCCAAGGAGTGGGAGGCAAGTATTTCTACTGAAACACAAATGGGTGGCAAACTCTGGAATAACATTTTGGCATGAAATATGCACTCCATTTTTTGGAGTCTTTTCTCTTTAAAGAGCCTGAACATTTCAATTTAACAAATTAAATGTTCTCTAATAAAATGAGTTGGTCAAGGGGAGAAGAAAGAATTTAAGTTAAGTCTCCTTAAATGTTTTTTGCACGTTTGTGTTTAAAGCCTACTCCCTGATCTGCCTCTCAGTTCGTAGTAGTTCCAAAATACAGAATACTGTTTTTGGCTCTAGGATTAATATTATATTACCATTAAAATTCCAACTAAATCCTCCAGGTTTGTAATTAGAACTATGGAGAGACCCAGGAGTCGAACATGAAGGATGCTGAACTTCAGCAGAGGAAATTACGGCACAATTTGATGCGAGAACTGTTGGATGAAATTTAATGGAACAAATCAGTGAAGCATATGGGGAAGGAGAGCATGTCCAAAGATCAATTAGTGCATGCCCGAGTGTTCTGCGCACTGTGAAGCAGCAGTTGCATTACCATTAAACTGGACTCTAACAGATACAAAAGAAAGTGCAAAAACCATGTGAAGGACAAAGCAAGACTGACGGATTAATTCCGTAGAGGCCCAGTGAGTCAAATACTCTGGTTGGAATAATAAAAAAAAGTAGGATTATTTGATGTCCAGTTACAGGAGGAAGGCAATCAAATTTCATGCTTTAAGGTATAAGATGGTAACCACAAGGGTCAGTAAGTAAGTTTTCCTTCTCTGGAACTCTGCAAAATTGGATGACAGGGTCTTTGCAAAGGCTGTTCTAGCTCTCCCTCTCTCTCAGTCTTCTGGATCTGACTGAAATATTGGGGGTGTGCCAGTCTCAGACCTAGACACAAGCTGATGCTCAAATGGTCAGCTACAGCAAATTTTATTTTCTGTCAAAAGGGATGAAAACCAAAACACAAGAAGAGGTGAACCTGGACAAAATAAAAGCCCAGTTCTATCTTCCTTATTCTGGAGGGATTCCTAGTGCCCCAGTGCTGCCCCAGCGTGGACTGCAGAATTGACCCTTTACTGATGACAGATGAGATTTTCTGTATATGTAACCAGGCTTCCAGGTGTTTTTCGCAGTGATGAAGGCAAAATTGAGTATCTAAATTTTTTTCATAAAATTACAAGATGAAATTGCTCGGAAAAAGCAGCCCTGAAACCCCAAGAAACTGAATACTTCCCATAGGTACCCTAGCCAATATTTCTCATTCATAAACAGTGAATTTAATAATTAAATGGCATTAATTCAGGAAAAAAAAAAAGACTAGTGGTGAGCTGGAAGCACTCCTATAGTAAAGAAAGCACTGAATGCCCATGTCATGGCCAGGAGCCCTCAGAATGATTTTCAGTCATCTCCAGTGGACAAATGTATCCAGAGGATGTCACTTGTCCCCTTTCTTCACTTCTGTCCATCTTGGTCTATAGTTGGTATCACACATTTTGCTGCTTCCACTCTACGTGTAAGCCAGGCACAAGGGTAGCAATCCATATGACCACATGCATACGGCTCCATCTGAGTTAGTTGTCTAGACTAACTATCACGAGAGAATAAAACAGATACTTCTAGAGCAAGGTTGACTTCATCTTAAAGTACATGTTTAAAACAGTGCAGATTATTGGTGCTCCAGCAAGTGTCTATTTCCCTCTTAGAAAGCTCTAAGACAGAAATGTCTGCATAGTAGACATCCGAAGCCTGGAAAGGTGAGTCCCATTCACAGTGCTGCCACTTTGTCATTAATGATTACAGCACTGGGGATATCTTACAACTGCTATGCCATCTCGCACTCTGGCTTTTCTTCAGGACACACAGGGATGTTTTTGGGGCTCTGAGGGTTGTCCTCAGTCCATAGAGACTTCAGCCTTGGTGGCTGGAGGCAGGAGCTGGAGACAAAAAAGCAGACCATTCTCCTCAACCTTGTGCTACCCTGCAAAGGAGCCACCTGTTGCACACACATTTCACAGAGCAGGACTCTTCACAGCTGAGTTGAGGCCCGCAAGTACCCCACTGTCTCCTACTCTTGCTAAGAAATGAAGACTGATGTAAGGCTAGGACCAAGTCAGTACTTTTCAAAGACCCAGGGAATGGGCACAAGCCTTGTCACATGACTGTCCAGACTGATAAATTGTTAGTGCGTAATCCAGAATTACTTTTGTCCAGGCCAACTAGCATTGTTCCAGGTAATGTTTAGGTCTGGTTATTGGTGCAGATCAAGGATCTTTCCCAACAGACTGTTTGAATGTGGCCACCCTGCTCTGGAGATGAGTTGAACTGCGCCATTGTGGGATGTTCCCTGGCCACTGGACTTGAGCCTTGGCTTGTTTTATTTATTCATACAGCAGCTATAGAAACTTCACTCAGTAATTTTAAATCTTCTTCTATTTCTTGTTGATCACAGCACATGTAAAATAACATCTTGCTGATGAACGTGAACTTAATGTCAGTTACAAGCAGAAGCATTCATCGGAACACACAATGTGTCATACATGGGAATGAAGCTTGCTCATTGCATTTTTTCCTTTGACAAAGAGGTGCTGCAGAGGCCTGTACTTTACAGACTCCCAGACTGAAGTTTTATTCAAGAAAAGGGCAATTAAAGTGCAATAAGATGAATAATGAAGTAAAGCTACTTATGATGACATGATGAGGTATCTTTTGATCACCTCCAAGCAATGCCAGTAAAAATAATGTTGCTGACATGCAATGCAGTGTATTCAGCTTGATGCAAAGCTGATGGAAGGGTCTACAACTTGTCCTGAGTCAGGTCTGCATCATGATCTTAAACCTAGTCTTGTTTTAACAGGAGCAAAGTGGTGGAGGTGGCAAAGAATCCCTACAGAGCTCTTACTTTAGTGCTCATAAATGAGGGGGATAAATATTATGGAACTATGGAATAAGGGGATTTACCAGAATAGTCAACAGCTACTAAAACCCCAATATCTAAAAAAACTTCAGGACCAAGTGAGATTGATCTCCCAATTCAGCAAGAAACGGCTTAAAGGAAAGAGGCTGTTTTCCTATGATGTTCAGAGTAATAGAATCATAGAATCATGGAATGATTTGGGTTGGAAGGGACCTTTAGAGGTCATCTAGCCCAATACCCCTACAGTGAGCAGGGACATCTTCAACCAGACCAGGTTGCTCAGAGCCCCATCCAACCTGGTCTTGAATGTTTCCAGGGATGGGGCCTCCACTACCTCTCTGGGCAATCTGCTCCAGAGTTTCACTACCCTTATGGTAAAAAATTTCTTCCTTATATCTAGTCTAAATCTACCTTCCCTTAGTTTAAAGCCATTACTCCTTGTCCTATCACAACAGGCCACGCTGAAAATATTTTCCCCATCTTTCCTGTAGGCTCCCTTCAGGTACTGAAAGGCTACAATAAGGTCTCCCCACAGCCTTGTCTTCTCCAGGCTGAACACCCCCAAGTCTCTCAGCCTTTCCTCATAGTAGAGGTGTTCCAGCCCTCGGATCGTTGCTGTGGCCTCCTCTGGCCCACTCCAACAGCTCCATGTCCTTCTTGTGCTGGGGGCTCCAGAGCTGGATGCAGGACTCGCAGGGGGGTTCTCACCAGAGCGGAGTAGAGTGGCAGAATTGCCTCCCTTGACCTGTTGGCCACGCTTCTCTTGATGCAGCCCAGGATGCAGTTGGCCTTCTGGGCTGCGAGCACACATTGATGGCTCATGTCACGTTTTTCATCCACCAGTACCCCCAAGTCCTTCTCAGCAGGGCTGCTCTCAAAAGTGCTTACAGAGGAGGTTACAGTTCTGAACTGGTGGTAGGAAGAAAGGGAGTGACCTCACATTTCAGGTGGCAACAAGGATGATAGCAGAAATCTCAGCTAATCCACATAACCAAGAAGTTTTACCATTACTGTTCTGCATCATTCAGTAGCATAAAATGAGCGTGCACTGAAAGCAGACTTTGGCCTCACATGTAGGAAGGGACTTGGGAAAGATTAGCAGATTCTATGCTTGTGAACATGATTTCAGGAACTGGTAATATAATTGGAAGACAGCCACACACATAGCAGGGGAATAACCACAATATCATCATTGATGAAAGGGTGGCTTGATAAGAGGAAGCTGCAGACATCATCATCATTAATTAAACACTGAAACTGGAGAGAAGAGGGTTTTGTGGTTAAAGTGTTGGACTCAAGAGATCTGGGTTCCATGGCTGGCAGCATAAACGTGGACAAGTGCCTTAACACCTCCTTTAACCAGGTCTCCATCTGTAAAATGGAAGCAAACCACACTCCTATCTGCTGCCTCTTTGGAGAGTGATTTTCCCCTGCATTGGCCTGCAGCAACCAGCAGTGCGAAAGCTACATTGTGGATGGAGGTTCCAGGTGCTCAAGCCATACAAACCAATAATAAGAAACAATGGTACTGCTGATAGAAAGCTTCTCTTCCTTGAAAATTAGTTTTCAATTCACTTCTCCTAAGGAAGAAATTCTATACTTTTACAGGCGAACACATCCCCCTTTTTTTTCCCAATGCTCGCAATGTGGGAGGTGAAAATAGAGTTCATAATAAGAACTTGATTCTGTGGGTTCCCAGTGGGAACATACACGCTGTAGGGTAAGTGTCCTGCCTTATAACAACTTTTCCTGCTACTTTAGCTGTAACTAAACTGGTAGAGCAGAAATATGAACAGGCGCAAGAAGTAACAAGACTGTGCTGACTGTGCTTTACTGTTTTGTTTTTTAAGGCCACTAAACAATTGAGAAAATAACACATGGAGTTACATGAGTTACATCTGCTAAATCAACATGAGACACTATGGATTTCATACATGCATTTAATGGAAAAGCTTTATTCCACACATTCTTTGGAAAGTCTAAATCAAAGATTATTTTTCCACACATGTCCTCTCTTTACAGTAATTTAATCTGTCTCAAACACCTCGAGCACTAGGAGATTGATTTTCGCTATCCCAGGAAGCATATTTCCCCTTCCTTTACAAACCTTCTCTCTTTTCCCCACCAACCTGACCACTAAAACAAACAGAACTTTGGTTGTTTGTGACCTTGCTTCATTTTATTGACACTAAATATCTGAAGATAGTTCCTCAACTGAAGAACCACATCTGTGTAATGCCTCCCTCTACTGGATTTATGCGGATGGAGAAGACAGCTAATAAATGGTTGTGGGTCACTGATAGTCGAAAGGAATAGACTCATTTCTGTGAGCATTCAAAAACGATAGCTGGTTTGCCTTGATTTTACGGGGATTGAAAGAATGTCGTGCATGCAGCTTGGCTAAACAATGGCTAAAAGGGATGCGATAACCATCTACAGAAAGCTGTGAACATGCTGGAGTTTGCAGTTAAGCAGAGTTTAAGTGATTAAATTAGGAGGGGCTGAACTTTGTGGAGTCTGGGGCAAGTGAACCTCTTGAACGTTTTTTAGAGGGAGTGGGGGATTTGGGAGAACGGGTTGTCAAAGTCACAGAACTGGCCTCGCTTTGCAAACTCCTTTTTTTCAACATGAAATTGAAACCTTTTCTGGTTCCTTCTCCACTTTGAATGCAATTAAAAGAACATGTGTTTCTGGCTGCAGACAAATCCATGATGTACAGTAAGGAGGGAAGAAAGAGCCAGTCAAAAACAATGTAGTCACTTCACTGTAGTATCGACTGTTTTGCTCACTGCAGGCAGTAAAAAGTCTGGCAAAAGACAGAGATCACTGCAGAAGTGAGTTCAGAATTGATAGCGTGCTTGTGGTCCACCTGTACGTAATAGCATGAATCTCTGATTCCTACCGAAACTCTGTGCCATACCGCGAAATTAGCACTTCCTTAATTTTTCACTTCCTCTCCCCCTACCCTTTCTTTTTAATCGTACCACTGTGACAACTCTCTTTCACTTTTTCAAAACTTTTTATTTGGAGCATCTGCCAACGTGTCAGTAAAGATCTGTGCACCCTGCACAGTCAGTGGGATGGAGCTCCTCAAACCATGCTCATGCCAGGGAGGATTTTCCAGCCAGCTCTCACCAGCATCACCTGTGCGTGCCAGAAGGGATCTGGGAAAGTTACCATTGTCATCAAAATTAGAGCAGGGTATCTACGGAGTGAAAAGGAGCCATTTCTGTACAGGATGACCTTTCAGAGCAGAATTGCTCTTCACAAAGGCAAAGATGTGGTTTGGTCCTGTTTTAATCATTGGACAATGTTGAACTGTATCAACAACTGTATCAACAACTGTTTCAACACAGAGATCGCAGGGAAATGACACTTTGCATGAAGCCAAATTATCCAGGATGCCTCTGGCTGCATTAGTAATCTAAAGTGAGATCATATTGCAAATGAAATGTGGGGAAGAAGAAGGAATATCATTTTGTAAGAGAGCTTAATAAAGATTACACTTAATCGAGAAAATGCTTCTATACATGATGATGCTCACAAAATACAAAAGAACTTCCATGCAAGAGGTATTTCTCAGAATCCTTTAAAAACAGCTTTCAGAAATTTGGGCAGCTAGGATTTCAACAAACAGGAAAACAAACTAGCGAGGGCTGCCGGTTACTGCGCTGGATTGGTAAAACAGAGCACTGACTGCCTGCAGCCACAATTCCCCCATGTCTCACAGCTTGCAGAGAGCAAAGAGTTGCAGAAGTCAAAACCGTGGCAGGTCTGGGATCTTGGTCTTGTTTTTCTCATTTCTGGGTCTGAACCATGTACTCGAACAAAACCAACTCAGCACTTCAGAGAGCCTGTCAGCAGCCTGGCCGGTCCGGCTTTGCTCTCTCCCTTGTGTCATTTTGCAGGTCACTGAAATGCTGGTCGAGCAGTTCGTCACAACATGTAAATAGTGCGAGCTACAAGAAAAGATAAAAAAATTTAAAAGGTAAGTGGATTAAAAAGGGTAAGTCAGATTTTACAATTGTTTCTCAAATCATCTGCAAAGATGTCTTCCTTTGATTGCAGTCTGCAGCAATTTCAGGGAATAGCCAGGGATCCTGTGGGAGTATCCTTTTTCCTACCTGACGTAATGTCCCTGCCTCAGCTCCTTCGAAACACGTTCACGCCCTCGCTGGATCTATCCTTCAGACTGCATGAGGAAATACCTCTGAAGGACTGATGTCTTCCAAATACCTTTAGGGCTCATCTTCCCTTTTTTAGACTGCACGTCTAGGAAATGAAAATAACATTAACAAAAGCAGCATTGTTTGCAGGGGCGCCTGTTTTGCCAGGAGAAGGCACCGCTATCTGTGTCTTGTGGTCAGATAGATGCTATTAGATAATTTGAGCACCAAGTGCGGGGTGTGGTCTGCTGGGGTGGAGCTGGAGCAGGGAGCGAGGTGGGGATGTGGAGGAGAAGGGAGAAGGGAACAAAGTGAGAGTTCTTTTCTGTGTTTGTGAGAGGTGGATTTGCTAGTTCAGTTTTATAAAATGCTTCCTTTGTCTAGATCTATGGGCAAATGGTATCCTAATAAAAGTCACAGATGAAGAAACCATGTTGATGCTTCTATGGGCAGGCCTTTGGGTTTCTCTCTGGAAGTAACCTCCTCCTCATCTCTCCAAAGCAGCTGCAGAGGACAGACACGTCCAGGCTCTCACTGATGCCATTTCCCAGGCTGCTTCCCTGCTTTGACCCTATTCCCAGCCCTGCGGTGCCAACCCACCCTACTCTGCAGAGGTGAAGGTCTCCTAAAATCTCAGAAAAGGCTGCCTTCCCTTACCTCAGCCATGCAAAAAAGCCTTAATTCCAGCCTCTTGACAAGTTACGGTTAAAAGATACATTCAGGGTCTTGGAAGGTACTCTCCACTGTCCCTTTTTCCTGTACACTGTCGACAACGCACAATCTTGGCGGACACCCACCTTTAGACCGTTAGTTCTTTGGGAAAAAGATTGTAATTCTAGCTATTTCTGTGAAGCACGTGTCACATAGGAGCAACAGAGGACTTTCAGTGTGGCATTGCCTCTCAGTGACAAATATCTTCACTAGCACCTGAAACCACATGTGCTCTGCGCACCTGAGTTATTCTCAGCTCTATTTCAGCTGCCCTTTACGTCTAAGGCAATGTGAGCCAACTGAGAACACAGGTGGTTCCGACGAATTGAAATATTAAAATAGGCTTCAGGAAGCCTAGATGCAGCAGAGGCATGTACTTTCATGGGTGTATCATCCTGATTCTTTGCATCATGGTTCCACATGAAGAAATCTAGAAGAAGATGTCCAGGCACAGAGACAAGGATGTTTTTAGCGCTGAGAATTGTTGCATGAATTTATGGTGAGCTCAAATTGTGTTTAAATTGTTACACATTCATGGATAACCCACTGAATCCCACAATAAAAAAAAAATAAATCCTTTTAGTCTGAAAAGAAAGGTAGGGTGGAAGATGTCTTTCTGCACTATAAACTTTCTTCAAATGGATTGTTTAATGCCCAGATACCAAGGAAGAAAATGAGATAACAAGACAGATATTGATGGGGTGTGTGTGTTTGTTTTTATCTAACTCTCTGGAATCTAGAGCTGAGCAAATCACAGAGTCGGTACAGCGAGTTGCAGGGTTTTTCCTTATGCAGGTAACAATCATTTACTGGCACTGTCTGATGCTTTATCTCATGTTTGCTGAAGCAGGTGAAACCAAGAGGAAAATTGCTGCAGTTGCTGGGAGAGCTTTGTTAGTGTTCACTCATGACTCCGTGTATAGGCATCCTGGCCACATCCAGTTAACTCTGCAGCTTTCTCCTACACAGAAGGCATGAACTTCGTGAATGTAATTCAGGAACTTAAATTTTGATTTGGTAATGCACAAGGTAGAATTGGCCCTTCCCAAGGTGTTGTTGACTCTGCAATATATGCATCAATAAAGCTTGGTTTGTCATCACAGCTGAAGTGGATACAACTCATCAGCTCGATAGGGATAACTGTGCTGGCACAACGGCAGGGATGCAGACACCTTGACCTTGAAGGTGCCACCCTTCCATAAAAGTTGCTGCAAACTGAAGTTGAAAACTACCTTCGCATTCGACTCCAGAACAGCAGAAACCCAACCTGCAGTCCCTTTTCTGATTGCAGACATCCTTTAGTCTGCCTTTGCTCTGTTTGGCAATGATGTGTGATGTGATTATGATGTGTATTTACACACACACCCTCTTAGCACTAGCTGTCTAGCAAAGCTAGGAAACACTGCTGAAACAATAAAAGCAGTCGATTCCCTTCCTACTTGATAGGTTGACGCTGTGTGGTGAGTGAAAGACTTTTTAAAATTGTTTTTTTAAGGGAATAAATGGGAACCAGGAGGTGTTTTAATGTCACTGATTTCACAAAAAAACCTAGAATTTTTTTCTTTTTTGCTTTAGGAGAAATCCCTGTTAAGAGCAATACATTTTTTTGTGAAGAGAAATAAATCTTCCAATATCAGTGCTCAGGCAGGAGCCAATTTGAACAGAAGAACTAAAGATTTCTGATGGATATCAATCAGGAAAGATGAAGAGCAAGAGGCAAAGCAAAAAGAAACGGAAAAATAAATTACCAAATCACAACAAAAAGAATTAAATAAAGCATCCAGGTGCTGTGGGGAGTGGGTGGCTATTTCTGGGGTGCATGGGGCTTAGGAACCCATCAGTCTCTGATTTTCAGAGCTTCATCTTCCCCTGTGATGATAAGAAGGTACAGGTATTAGCGGGGAAATGAACATCCAGAGATTTTCCATTGTTACTGCTCCTTGGGTGAGCAGGCAGCAGGCCAAATCCATGGTTTCAGCACTAAGATCTGTAGTGGAGAGGTCACCAAAACAAATGAGACTGGCTCAGGAGCAACAGCGAGAGCTTTTGCACCCCACGGTGAATTCTGGGCCCAGCAGTGGTGAGAGCCCCCGGCTGTCTTCTGTGTTCATTCAAGGACAGATCGCTGGTGAGGGTGACATCCAGGGACCTGCATCCACCTTCCCAATATGCCGAGGGCACCTCTGTGACATAGCTGTGTGATATGCAGGTGGTTCTGCAAAAGCAAAAAAATGGTCACTGGGATTTATAAAGTTGTCCAGTTGGGTTTGCCTCATCATTTCCTCAGTGCTCAGCAGGAATTATGTCCTAAACTCTTCCTCAATAAATGCTTCCCTCCCCTTAAAATATGCCCATTGTGTTTTCTGGGCTAGAGTTAGGCCACCTAAATTAAAGCACATAAATAAGTGTAGTAGCTCTAGGTCACCCTCAGAAGGCAGCTGGGGTCTTGGTGGCCTCCTTGGTGGTGCACTGATGGCAGAGAATATCTAAGCCAGTTACACTAATCTGCCATCTAAGCTGGTGAGCAAATCTAGGCAGGAAGTTCTTAGACCTCTTTTTCTGTAAAATAACATCACTCCACCTTCCAAAGGCACAATAATGATCTCGAAGCTGAAGTGATGAGGTCCTAGGGTGATGGAGAATGCAAAAATAGACAGGGGCTTGTTGAGATAGGACAAGGAGTAGTGGATTTAAACTAAGGGACGGTAGATTTAGACCAGATATAAGGAAGATATTTTTAACCGTAAGGGTGGTGAAACACCGGAACAATTTGCCCAGAGAGGCAGTGGAAGCCCCATCCCTGGAAACATTCAAGGCCAGGTTGGATGGGGCTCTGAGAAACCTGGTCTGGTTGAAGATATCCCTGCTCACTGCTGGGGGGTTGGGCTAGATGACCTCTAAAGGTCCCTTGCAACTGAAAGTGTTCTATTATTCTATGATTCTATGATTGTAAGGTGAAAACACTGTTTAGGACTGAGTAGGCTGAACATACTTTTCCTCATCTCCTAAACTGCCCGGTATTCCGCTGTGTCAGCATCCTCAACGCTTTTTTGACATGGACAGGGTCCTCGATGCTTTTTGACACTGGAGGGTTTTTTGTGGCACTTGGCAGGATCCAGCTGCTGAGTTCCTGGCCACTGTGGGGACAAGGATTATGGATGTAATACACCCTCATGCTTACTCCCATGTAAATCGGGAGCAACTCCACTGATTTCTTTGACATCGAGCCAATCCGTCTCCTAATGGAGCCATTCATAAGAATCCCACTAACTTTCCGCGAGGGAGTGTGGATACGGCCCTTGTGTTGGGAGGTCGTAGTCAGCCCGGTGGGGTTATCCTGAGAACAGGAGGGAAGAATCAGCCCTCAGGCCTTTCCTTTCTAATTCTGAGCATGCTGCCAGCGCTTAACCGTGTTAATAATTAACCCGCAAGCCTGGAATTCCCTTCTCAGCCTGCAAGGCAGCCACCACTGAGAAAAAAGGGCTGCAAAAATGTAGGAGACCTGAGCGGCTGCCCATGGGTTTGTCTAGGAGCACACGGTACAGTCTGTGGGATCTAAACAAAGGGGGAGGCTAATTTCCTGAAGAAAGCTGCAGGAAATCATCTCCTCAGCACAAATTTTCTGTTGCAGGTGAGAAAAAGGGGAAGTTTTCAAAACAACTGCATATTCGGATTTCATACTCTGCACACAAATTAACCTCTTGGAATAGGGTCACTCCATTGTTATTATTAATATTTTTAGATACATAGTTAAAGTTTTGGTTAGCTTTATCCCCTCCTGTGTTATTGTTGTCATACCACATATTAATGTAGTGCTTCTGTAGCTGGGAGAAGTATGGTTGAATTACAGTAACGCACTACGAGCAGGAGGAAAGTGCTGTGGTTTGGCTGGTCCACTACTAGGTATACACCAGCACATCTGGACAGGAGATCATGTGACAAGTAGGAAAGCCAGAAACATATCCTGGATACCATAAAAAATGGGTTCTGTTAAATTAAAAAGGCTTTAAATATTGGCTCAGCTGGTTTCTGTATAGCGTTTTTAGTAGTTTTGGAATGTGTTGCAAGATTTGTGATCATCAAGAACTTGATTAAATATTGCAAATCCATTGTGTTGCTAGTTTGTTCTCATGGGCTCTGTGAATCTTGCCAGTTCTCCTGTACTCTTGTAACACAAGCCATGACTTCTGATTCTGGATGAGAACTTTGTGTCCTCAGAACAACTTCTGTATGAAAAAAAAAATCAGAAAAAGGAAAAAAGAAAATAAATCAAACACACGCCCCACCAACAAAAAACCTCTGCTTTTGCATAAGATTTTGGACATTTCCAAGGCTATAGCAGGTTTTCAGTTGCTGTAGGATGCTAGACATGACTCCCTCTGGTTAAAAGCCAGTCTGTTGACTCACAGATATTTTAATCCTCAGCCAGACTAGTTGCTAAATTTCACTTGTGTCTATTCATGATCTGCTATGTGTTCTGCAAACCCAGCCTCGTGGCTATACATGTCATCCTACTTTCTTCCTGAAAGACCTGAATATCCTGGATAGTCTTTGGTTCAGGTCTAGACACAGGTCATGATCTTCTTCCTTTCTTGCACATGTAAGCAACAGTCTTACTGGAACAGATTGTGATTCTCCAAGGAGCAATGTACCAGCAATATTAATAAATTATTGCTGTGACATCACAAAGAAAACCATCCTGGTCTCATGTAAATAAAGGGCTTGAAGGGGTCTTAAGTAATTATTGTGTCCAAATGCATGCTCTGGCACAAGTTCTCAACCTGTGCAGAGGAACAGTAGGAAGCACAGGAGCAGAAAGCTCGGCTAAAGCAGGAGCTCTGGGTAGACCTCAAGCAGAAGAAGCATACAGGGAGTGGACATGAGGGCATATTACTATGATGAATGTATGAGAAGAGCAGAAACATGTTAGGAATGAAGTCAGAGGCACCAAAACACAAAACAGTATTAAAGTAGCAATAAACATACAGTGTATCAAGAAATCATTCTGTAGATACCTTAGCAGTAAGAAGAGAACCAAGGAAAGTTGGCCTGTTATCCAACAGAAAAGTCAGATGGTGCTGATGACAAGAATACGCTTAACACCTTTTCAATAAGTTTTCATGTAAAGGTCTAAGATGATCAACCTCATGAACAATGACTACTTCCATGATTTACTTATTCTCAGAATGGCTGGGACTGATAAACTCCGGCCTAGGATGCTGAGGGTGCAGCTCCACATCCCATGAGTTTGGATGCACTTTTAGAGAGGATCTCCTGATCAGCTCCATTTACCGTGCTCTGGTTTGCTTTCCAGACAGGCTGAGACTTCACAATGAAACTAAACAAGAAGTCACGCTTTGGGAGTGTTTATTAGTAGTTGGTAATGGACAGAATATCTCTGGGACCAAACTGGAGCTACTCTGAGGAAAATCACAAACAAGCAGCGTGTGGTCACTGGGACTAACTTTTTCTTGCGACGTATCTGCTTCTATTGCACCACAATGCTTACACAAGGAGACATAGCCTGAAAGAGCAGGGTAAAGCAGTCTTACAAATGGTAGCAATTATCTTTGACAAATCTTTGGCAGAAAGGTGAAAAACAGAAATTGGAAATAGTGCCCATTATCAAAAAAGAATAGAGAAGCCAAGGAACTGTAGGCCAGTCAGTTTACATTTTAGCTCCAGAAAAATTCTGGAATGAGCAAGTGAACAAATTATTAGACCTGGAAAATACTAAGGGCATGAGTAACAGCCAGTAAGGATTTGCCAAGAACAAGCCAATCTAGTATTCTTTCAAAACAGCAGAACAGGTCTTTTTGATTGGGGAAAGTTGAAGTGTTTCATAATCAATTCTGTTTCAGTTGCCGTTCTCATAAGAAGACTAAAGGCATACTCCAGGTGAAATTAGTCTAGGTGTGAAACTGACCAAATTTTTATATCCACGGAGTGGGTAGGAATCTCCAAAAATAAGGTGTAAGAGATTTCCACAGAGGTCAGTCCAGACCATGAAGCTGAGAGTAGATATATTAAATCATTAGAGAGAGTAGATACATTAAATTTGCAGAGGGCACAAGGCTGAAAGATACTGCAAAGGACTGCTTGAAAGAACATTCAGCACTACTGTGGCATTGTTCTTCTTATCCTCTGCTGGGAATAACCACCCCAGAAAACATCTGGGGAGCAATTCTCTACCTGCTCCCCCGACTCTCGATTAGCACAAACTAGAGATTCAAGAAGTCTTGTTTTCCTCCAGCCTCAGGACGAAGCTCAGAGAAGACCTCATAGCCCACAGACATCTGCCAAGAGAAAGACTTGTGACTTGATCATCCCAAAACCTTCACTTCATCCGCAGGACTACTTACATCACAGTGAAGTCCTGGATCAGTAAGTTTATACCATTTTTTTCTGATTCACAAAGAATTCAGTCCTGCTCCCATTAAATCAACAAGCAGAGCTCCTGAGGGCTCTGAGTGACCAAGGTGCCAGCTGAATAATATAAAGACTAATGACATTCTGCCTTAATCCTCCGTGGGCTTGTTTCAAATGCAATGAGTTGGGCAGGGAAGGATGTGCTGAACAATGCAACTATCTGTCAGGAGATTCCTATGTACAAGATATCTCACACATTACTGCTGCATGCTCCTTTGGAGAACCATCTCACACAGCATGTACGTTATGGTTTCTTTTAGGGAAGCTTATGGGAATCATTGAGCTCCATGTATTAGTCACCAAAATGATTAATAAGGACCTAAAGGTTCACATGCACATACTTCCATGTTAATGAAGCCCTCATGCTTTATGCATGAAGCAGAACACAAAGCTCCGGAAATAGTTCTACTCAATGTTCTTTCCAATGCTTCCATTTTTTATGCTTTAATAGACATTGATTTATTTGAAATCAACATAAAATATGTACCAGCTCAGTAAACCCCAAAGAGGTTCTCAGACTTTCTTGAGTGTCCTCATCAGGCAATAAATCACAGAAGCAATAAAGTATGTTAAATAGCTTAACCAATCATGAAGTGCAGAGCCATCCAATGACTCATTTAAATACTTGCAGGATATTAACCAAATAAAAGATACTGGAGTCTTTAACTATGTATTTCTTTCTCACATTTATACAACAAGTATGGACATAGAGCAGGGGAATATCTTTGTAAATGAGAACTGCTATATACTATATTTACTTAGCAGATATCTCTTTAAAGTACTTCACCTTGAACTACAGCATTTGAAAGCTTAAAACTTTTACTGTATTTATCTTTGCTACATCCCACAGGGAAAGGAAATCATTTTGTCCCCTTTTTAAGACAGGGGGAGTACAGGGCAGAGAGATTAAGGGTTAGATCAGTAAAGGGGCCTACATAAGCAGTTTTTAGGGTTTATACACAAAATTTAGATCCTCCAGAGCCTTAGTGTTATAATCTAATGTTAGAAAGGCATGTATTCCCTTCAGAAATGCAGGTTCTTATATTTCAGCCACAGAAAGCCAGGATGGGTGTCAGTTTGCAGGTTAAGACACCTAGATCTGGTCAGCTGAATCACGCTTTAGACTTCACTGACTCTGCCAGCTGGATCTCCATTAATTATACCTGGAGCTTAGAGATCAGCTCCAGGTAGTCATCTACATTTACACGTCTTAACCTGTATCCCATCCCAGGAGACATTTTACCTTAGAGAACACTGTCAAGGTCTTTGGGCTATGAACTGGATTCATGCAGCAGCCTAAGACCTGCATCTTGCCAGCTGAGTGACTCCCTCTGATTTACAGGTTTCTCAAGTGAGCCAGCACCAGACCCATAGCCCATCTGTGCGAGAAGGGACTGTGTCCAGAGCTGTGATCTTCTTGTGGCTTTATGGAGGCCTTAGAAGTCAGAGTCAGGTCAGCATTGGAGAAAGAATGAAGGCTGAAGTTCTGCCTCTCAGTGTGGCTGTTTAGGGTCTAGTGTCATTTTACATAGTCTAAAATGGGAATCCAAAGCTGAAACATGACCTTTTGCTTTTGTAGGATATTCAGACATAGAATTTTTCACACTTTCTCTCCTTCAGGTTTATTACTGTCCTCGTTAGATATATGATACACTTAACAAATAAGATATAATACAAATATTTCTCATGTGTATGTTATATGTGTGTGTATTATAGGAAAAGAAACCAGAGAAGTTGTGGATGGCCCTTTTCTGGAAGTGTTGAAGGCCAGGTTGGATGGGGCTTTGAGCAACCTGGTCTAGTGGAAGGTGTCCCTACCATGGCAGGGGGTTTGGAACGAGATGATCTGTAAGGTCCCTTCCAATCCAAACCATTCTGTGATTCTGTGATACAAATCCCTGTGTATATACATGGGGCCAGAACCGGCAGGTAGGTGTTTCAAGTACATGCGTTAACCACTAGAGAAGATTATCTCCGACCTACCTGCCTGATCCTGGATTCCTGAATTTCCTCTGCGTGGAGAGTCAGTTAGCTCACTGCAGACATGAGTCAGAGAATGCGCCTAACGCTGGCACGGATGATCAGAGAAGTTCAGGGCTGAGTGCAAGTTTGAGGCATGAGCTAACATGACAGTGTAGATGTACTCAGGGAAGAGGATGGCTCAGCAGACCGGCAGCTCTCAGCAGGAAAAGAAGGAAGGGTCTGGGTTGAAAGCCAGGGAGGCAGTTGAAATGTGGAGCTTTCAACAATAACCCTGAGTGCACCAGCCCAGGAGTAATTATATTAAAGGGGAATTCCACACCATCATTTCTGTGATAGAGCAATGGTAAAGCTCATGCTAAGCAGGTGACAATAGGGGGATTTCTAGTAGTGTACCCACTCATCATCCCACAGACTGTTCTGCAGAGACTTTTGTGAGTTAGAGGCTACAGCCTGTTCACTAGTACACCTACTATTCCTGGATTTTTGAATCTCACCTTAAGCCCATTAACACCTCTGTGTTACCCTCTGTACAAGCCTGCAACAATGACTTATCCCGCTTAATTAGGTTTTTTATTTAAAAAAATGCTTCTTTTTGATCTAAGCCAACAACATGATGATTTCCTATGGTGTTTTCCACTTCCCATCTTCTACAGAATGGAAAGCAATTATTTCCTATTTCCTTTCGCCATAACACTCCGTTTCTACAACCCTCTATCAGAGGTCTCTTCTCCAGTCTCTCCTTTTGCAGATACCATATCGCACATACATCTGATCATCATTTATCAGTATTCTGTTTATCTTTCCTGAGCCCTCCTTTTTTTTCTGTTGAAATGAGGTTACCAGAGCACCAGAGCCGCACATAACTTTCAAGAAATGCGTCCAAGTTACATGCAGATAGCGATGTTTTCTGCTTTATAGATTAGTCTTTGCTAACAAGTTTTCTCTCTGTTTGCTCTTTAGACTGCTGATACCTGTGTTCCTATTTTCAAAGAGCTGCAGTAACACCAAGATCTCTTTCCTGAGTTGACAATAGCTTATTTAGAGCCTCTCATTGTTTATAAAAACTAAGACCTATTTTTTTTTCTACCAGGTGCCTTACTTCACTTTTAAAATCATATTTTCGGACATGGAACTTAAGCCGCTTCCTTACATAATAATTCGCTTATTGCAGAAGCAGGGTTCTTTGCTGGAAGCTCAGCTGAGCAGAGGCCACCACTCACTGCATATTTTGTATCCTATGACCTTAGATAAGAGTGCTTTGTTGGCGATAAGAGACGTGTAACACCTAGCTTGAACTAACCACTGTGTTGGAAAAGTACCTAATGCACGCCAGGTATGCTCAACTGACAAGAGGGTATGCTGGCACATGGGATGGAAGCAGGCAGTCATATCTGAGAGGGTGGAGACATGTTGGGGCAGCAGATCTTGAGCACAAATTCCAGTCTGGTTAAAAGTGCCCGGGAAAGGATATGGAGGGATGTTGTGTAGTGACCCTCTAGTCTGTTCCTTACCTTGGACTCATCCCTGTTGCCCCACAACACAGTGCTTCTTGTGCTTCCTTCCCCATAAAGCAAAGCCCCCTGCCCTTTCACAGCCACCCGCAGGCAACTGCATCGTCACTCCCTGCCAACACTTACCCTGCCTGATTGACCTCTCATCTGAATCCCCCCCTGCCTACCCTCTCCAAACTTGAGAGAGGTGTTCCTTCATATGATATGATCAAAATTAAGTACAGCCATGATTTCCTTGAGTGCAAGGTGGTTGCTATATCCACTAATGTACACTTTTCCCTAGACCCTCTGACCTCAGTCACTCCCTTCCCAGCCCTGCTGCTGCCCCAGAGCTGCCCCTGCAATTCTTCCTGGGTTTGAATTTGTGTCCTCTACCCCCAGGCTGTCAGGCCCTGAGGCACTGTGACTGATGAAACCATACCTCTTGCCCTGGATCTCTCAGTAGAAACAAAATCCTCCTTCTGCTCATTGTGATGGTTTGGAAAGCCTGGTCATGACTACTCTTACCAAAAATCCTTCTGGAAGAAACTGAGGTAGGAGAAAAAAAAGAATGTGTCTGACAGTAGGTCTACAGGAGTCTCAGGACCAGAGAGGCGCGTCACCTGATGAGACCAATGGTAGTGTTTTGCAGTGCAGCGCAAGGAAACTTGAACTCTAGGCACTGCTCTTGCCTACCTCTTGTATTATGGTAGGACTTTGCTAGACTCCAACTCTTTGTGTTGTAGACGGGCTGGCTTAAAGTTAGGAGTAGGTACCTACTAAAGGGTTCTTGCAGTTGGACTAGGTGATTGTTGTAGAACCCTTCCAACTGAATTATTGCATTGCATTCCATTCCATTCCATTCTAAATATTCCATAAAAGGGGTGAAGGCTTGATCCAGATTCTCTGAAAATCAGTAGTCACTTCACCACCAATTCCAGTCATGTTGGCAAACCTCAACAGGCAAGGCAGTATTAAAAATTCCTAGCTTCGGGAAAATTTTCTTGGCACTCATCATGCTCCTGTCCTTCCAACTGTCTCTGAAGTTGTTGGCCGAAGAATTATTTTCTTCCAGACACAGTTTTCTCTCTGTGTGTATGGGTGTACATGCTTGTGTGTGTAGGGAACACAGTGAGTTATTGCGGCTTGACATCTTAGCCAGATTACCAGCTCCATTTGCACAATCATCGTACCTGTTTCCACAGGATTATACAACGCGCTGGTCATTCCAACTTCAGCTGCAATATCTGGCATGTTGGCCATTGACTCCTCCTCCTCCTCAACCCTTGCAGAGACTGGCTTTACTCCACTGAAGTCAGTGGAATTGTAATAAAATAAAATCAATATTGTGGAGCAAAAGAGTCCAGACCATCTGATGATATTTCTTTAACAACCCACTCATTTGGTACAGTTCAGATTCTGGCAAGTGGTGTCCTATAGATGGACTCAATACTAGCATGATATGACAAGCCAATATCCACTTCTGTCACATTCTCAATAGGAGCAGTGGGACTTGATGCCTATCTTTTTTTATTTTTGACCTATCTTTTTTATTGTTTGATTTATTTTTGACGCGTCTGGTTTTGCGTGATAACAAACCCAGAGGAAAAAAAATATATAGTTAACCTAAGTATGAACTAACCAAAATACAGATATGCACATGCACACGCGCACACAAACATGAAACCCAAACCCTGTGCAAACCACCATATTGCTGCAACAGATGAGATTTACCACCCACTCAAACCTCTGGACATGAAAAAGAGCGCAGGAGAACCCATTCCAAGAAGGGAGAGTGTGGGCTCCTGTCTCCTCTCCATGCAGCCCTCGTCTGATGGCAAGATAATTAATGTGATAGTACAGAGGGGTTTTAGCTGAGCAAACAACCAGCGCTTCAGCGTGGCTTTGTTGTATTTACCAGTGTCAGGGCAATTTTCAAACGGACTTCAAAATAAAAGGATGAGCCTCGGGTCAATGTAGCTGATTTCTGATAGGCATTTTTTTTCCTCTCCCCTTTCCAGGGGAGGAGCTGCAGAGGGAGCCAGTGATAAAGAGCCAAGGTCTGCAAGGTTTTCCCGAGAGCATGTAACAAATGTAGGAAACCATGAAAGGGAAGAATATAAATCAGGACCCAAAAGGATGCACTGTCCGCAGCAGCAGCTCTGAACCTTCAACAAGACATTTTCTGAGCAAGTTTTTGGAATTTTGGTGGGCTCTGACCTGCAGTTTTCACTTCCAAAATAACTTGACTTTTCTAAAGTGGTAATTTCATTTTCATGATAATGCTAAACTCAAGCCACATGTGCTTTAATTTAAAGCAGGGCTCAGGCGGTGGACCCTGCCAAGAAACAGTAGAGAAACATGCTTATTCTACTAGTTTGCTTGAGGCATTCAGCATTTTTGAATGCCTAGGCAGAAATATAGTTTTTAAATAAGCCAATCCCAGAGAGAGAGAGCAAGAGAGAGAGCAGAAAAGGGAGGGAGGGGTAGAAGAAGGTTGCAGTACATTTTTGCATTAAGGTTTTTGTTGCATTGGCTGGTTAAATAAGAACTGATGAATTGGCAGCAGAGCAAATATTATTTACTGCCTTCACTGGATATTTTTTTTTGACAGTGAAGGTGTTGTCCAGACCCCTTCTCTTTTTCAGACACAAACTGGCATGTTAGACTTCATCATGGCAGAGGCTAATAAATTGCCTTAAATATACACTTGGTTGCACAGTTCTATCTACTAATTAAATCCCAGGGAGAGATATGTTTACAGTCCTTTTGGTGGCTTTTTTAGGATTATTTTAAACTCTCCTGGGAGGCTCAGGAGAGCAACCTTGTCTTTTTATTTAGTGAGAGGAAAAAAGAGATACAGAAAAGAAGGAGAGAAGAGACAAGAATGAGTGGATGGAGAGGAAGATTTTTTCCCCCCCCTCCTCCAGAAAGCCAGAGTAATATGCTCTTGGATTTGGGGGCTCTGCATCTGGTGAGAAGCCAGTTTTTTCCCCTCATTAAAGTGCCTTATGACTGCTTCTATCTGTCACTAGAAAATGAGATTTGGCTGCAATTCTCAAACTGCATCACTAAGGCAGGAAAGTGTTATCTTCCTTGTGGAGCAAATTACACAGCCATGAGCAGTTAGAGTCAAATGTTACAGGGTCAAATCTTGATTTTTAGTGAATTCTGCTGAACCTGCAGAGACTCGATGCTGCTCTTTGTCAGGCCACTCTAATTTTAGAAGTTCACAACACAGATGTAAGTGCTTGACAAGAGGCATCAGTGGTTGCAAAAAGAAAAAAAAAGCCAACATTGATTGCCTACTAGTGAGAACATGTTTCATTGACTTCCAGGCACTTACACTAGAGATGCTCTTGACTTGTGCCTCTTGGGGAGTTTCCTCACATAAACATGCACAGTTAATTACAAGAGTTTGGAACAGCAATATCTGCTTCTTTGCTGCACCCCTAAGACCACAGCTGCCCCATCTCCCGCAGTGTCTTGGCACTACATATGTGATAACGGGTAACTGTAGCCAGAGACCGTTGTTATTAAATATTGGCCAAATTTGCTCTTTTTAAGCAGTCCCATTCCGGTCACTTGCGTCTGACCCTTTGCCCCCCACCCCCAACCCCCCCTCCATGATACACCTTTGCGTGACAGTAATGTTTCAGTCAGGGTTTCCTCCCTCCTCTGCTTTCTTCAGCACTGTCCCAAAATGTCCCCAACGGTTAGTTCCTGAGACTTCTGATCAGTGTCACAGTCCCCGGCCTCTACAAGTCTCCCCAGCCTTGGACCCAGCCATTTCCACCCAGGAATGTGTGCCATCTTCATGGTGCAGCATCGATTTTCTGTTCCCATAGTGTTGGACCATGTCTAAAGCTGGAAGTGGGATCAACGTGAAGGATGCAGCTGGGTTCAGGCAAAAGCCCTGACAGACTCCAGGTGTCTGCTGTCATGATTACAAAAAACCCTCTTCTAGGTAAAAACCTGGTGATCCACACTGGTCTACTCAGGACGAGTTTTTAAAATCCCTTGAAATAATAACCCGTGTTCTCAAACAAGGTTTGGTTTTTTGTCTTAAAGAAAATAGAAGGTGTTTTAAGAAAGAATTTCTAATTTTGAAAGGCTGAGAATTGCCTTTCAAACAATTCTCCCCTGGCCCTGGAACAGGCAGCCCTAAGACTGGTTGTTTTACAGTGAAATATCTTCAGTAAGAAGTATTTAGAAAAGGAACCACAATGCCTCAAGACAGACATGATTCAATGATTTCCCAAAACAGGGATATTAAATAAATATTGCATTGCATCTTTCTGGTTTGGTTTTGTTCTTATAAGCCATCAGTAACATACATGTAGCAGCTTCCAGGAAGGATGTGCAGGTAGTGAATTATCCATAAGAAATGACCAGGGGCTGAAAGCTCGAAGCTTCCCTCTTTTCCTGAATTACCTGGCTGGCAGGCTATAACAAACATGCATGCCACCCACACAGTGTTTTAAACGAGGATTATTAAGGTTGCAAATCAATTCTTAACTCAAAAATGAACCTTAAATCATTTCCCTTGTGTGTATGAATTATATAAGTCTTTAATTAAATGAACACCTAGTATATTTTCCACCACCTCATTCAGAATGGATGGTGCTCTCCTAATTCAATATTTTGTTCTCTGCTTATTATCTGAAGTGTGACCCCAGGCCTTATTTACAGTACAAATCTCACTCTGAAGACAGAATTATTAATTTCCTTGTGGCTTCTCCTGTGGGGTTCACCACCGCAGGATCCGAGGGCTTCACAAACCTTCGCTCATCAGTCTTCCCGAACACAGAGAGGAGGGGGTGCTGTCATCCCTGTTGGTCTGTCGGAGAAGCAAGGCACATGGAGACTGATGAAAAGTGAGATCTAGGGGGACACAGTATGAGACACATGACCTGATCTTGCACGCTGAGTTTGGCTGCAGTCAGGAGTGATAGCTGCTTCTGCAAGTCAGAATCTATGATCCTATCAGGTATGTAGAAGATGAGAAATGCACAGTTAATGACTTGTGGGAAAAGTCTGGTTTCAGTGACCAAAGATGGGCTGAACAGACACCAGGATAAAAGTGAATCCAACTCAACTAATTTAATGAAAAGACCATCCTTTCTTTTCCAGAAATTTTCTGTTCTTTTCGTATTCTTTGCATGCTTTGAAGGCATTGTGATAGCAGTACTGAAAGTAAGTCTCCTTCACTCAGAACATCGGTTGCCACAACAGAGCCTCATTGCATTGAATGAGGCAGTGGTCAGTGGGAAGCGTAGGGAGTCATTGAGTCATTAAAATCTGCATGAACACCACTTAGATACAAGAAACCAAACTGAAGTTGCACAAACACTCCTAAATTTGGTGATTCCTAACCATTGCATCTTCCCATAGCTAACATTTTTTGTTTCATTTCTTGGGTTTTTAAGAAGGCAGCCTGAAAAAGTAGACTTTCCTGCAGGAGTTATGGTCCTGGCACCCACACGGGCCACCAGCAAGGCTGGAGCCTCTGTATCACCCTCTCGGACTTCTGGCTCTTGAGGTAAGAGAATAACTGGGCAGAGAGAAGCTTTGGGGAGGTTGCCTAATGTCTAAAAATTGTGTGAATTGTGGTTTTTCAAAAGCCTGAAACTTTGCCAGTTCTGGGCAGATTCTCACGGGGAATGTAAAAGACTCATCCCATCCATAGCAGCTAGCCAGCTGTAAAATTTTAGGTTCCTGGCAGAAATCAAAGAAAATGTCCCCAGAATTTAACACCAAAAATTAGTTGTCTTCTTGGAAATGACTAACCATTTCACCCAACATTTGAGTGTTTTAATAGTATTTGTTGGGAAATCTTAAAAGTTATTGTGACAAAGGATGTTTACATGTTTTTCTTTCACCCGGAGCCAGGACATAACCCTAGAGATGACATGTCACAAGAAGCTTCCTTTTGCCTATGCTTTGTTACACTCTGCTTGCAGCAATGCAGGTGAATCAGAAAATGTGCTCCATTTATCAGGTGGCTTAGTTTCTCTGCTTGACTTTGTAGTGCTTTGTTCTGGTTAAAATGGTGAGAGGAACATACGCAATGGAAAACCTCAGACTATTGCTACACCGATCCCCACTCCTACTCCTGGATGAGACCTTGAGTCAGCCTTTATGGTCTCTAGATAATTGGCCTCATTTTCAGAGGTGTGAAAAGATTACAAATCCTTCATGTCTGACTACCACAACTGGAAAATTGTACATCTTTTCTACCCAAATAGGAACTGAGTTGTTGAAGTAGAAACCCCGTGACGGAAAATGTTTGACCTTGCTCTCGAAATGCATTATCTTGTCTAAGTTGTACAAAGGCCAGTGAGAAATTTGAGTACTGTTTGATAGGCAGCTTCACGCCTTCAGACTGAACAGTCACTTGTCCAGATAGCTCTATGGTAGGTCAGGAGCTAACCTGTTGTTGGTTGTTGCCACTAGGATTCTTTCTAAAGAGCAAATGTCACCTGCTGTAGGACACAGAAGAAGGATGAGTCCATGCACACACAGGCGGTGCACCTCCCTGACCCCGTCAGCTACTTTCCAAAATCACCATACAAATGAGACCTGCCCTATGCAAAGCAGATAGAACAGGGAGCAGAGGAGTGCCGGGAGGCATTCACAAGTGGAAAAGGTTAACTTCTCCCTGTGGGGTCCTATGACTCATTTCTGAACATGGTGCTCAATCCTAGCACAGGCTGGGATGCCCGTGCTGGATGGCTTCCTCAGCAGCTCGAGGGGTGGTTTTCCCAGTGGGTCCCAACTAGTGTGCAGTGCTAGCATGGGAGTCACCTGTGAGCTGCTTTGGAGCAAGTAGCTGGAGACCCCCACACTGACCATCCAGATATTGTTTTCATTTACATTCTTCTCACAAGCAGCTAATTATTATTTGATGTCTAAAGCATGGTGTAGGCTGCAGTTTTTATAACTGGTAATTGGGTGGGTCTCAGAAAGCATTTTTTAATGAAAATTTTTTGACAGAAATGACAATTTGTTATAAAATCCCTTTTTTTTTAATCTCAGTGAAAAATAACAAGCTCTCAAATGCAGATTAAACACGTGAAGTGTTCGAATACTTTTCCCAAGATGCAGTTTGCCAAAGTGCCTGAATTTTGAGCACTAATGGTTTTTTTCCCCACATTTTCAAATTGTCAGCAAAACAAATAAAAAAAAAGATTTTGCCCAGTACTAGCTGGAAGATCATTTAGACAGATGCTCTGTCAACAACATCCACAGAATTTAGCCCCTAGGGTGCTATATCTGTGTTTCTCAAGCTCTATTCTATCATAGCTTGCCATATCCTCTGGAAAAAATGTAGGTAGACCGTTGAATTAATCAGGTTTACTTGATTTTTGCCCACTGGAACTGGAATAAACAAAACAAATGCTAATGTCTAAACCAGAACAACTACATGTCTCTCTGATGAATTAGGAAAGCCAAGAAGTATGTATTTTTTTTATGTAAGAACAATGGAGAGCTGACATTGCAAAAGGCCTGATAAATGATACAATATTGTTTTCTTTTCAGTGCTTTCCACCACTGCCCACTTGTTTCAAGCCCAATAAACCAGCTCCAGAAAAAGAAATCTTGATTTTAGTGAATGCAACAACTCCCAGTCAAGCTCGATGATTTATTTGTTCACCCTATCATTAAGACCCCTCAATCTGGATGCCACGTTCTGTGAAGAGCCTTACCAGGCATGTTAGGTCGTTTGCGAAGCGACCCATTCATGATAGTTAAAAGCAATCTTCTGCTAGCAGTGGAATACTTAAGTCACCCAGACATCTAACGATTTGTTTTCCGGTCATCTGAATTGGGTCTGCGGGGATATGCTCTTGCAAAGTGATGGAACAAAAAAGGAGCCCACTATTTTAATACATGGTCATAAGCAACCAATAAAATACTCCTTTTTCCCTCCTGAAACACTTGCAAGTTTAGCTCTGTAAAGGTTAAATAATTGGTTTAACCTGATCCCTCTATGACTCTACTCTACCTTGTGGGAAAACTCCTGTAAGCTTATTGTAAACATAATTATGCTGTGTGGGCTTTTCATTAATCTAGCAAAAAACCACAAGATGACATGCATCAGACTATTTTTTCCCTTTCTGGAACTTGCCTCTACTTGCAGTTGCTGCAAGACGGTTATTTGTATAGTCTGAGCTTTCTTGCAAATGTACTGTGAACTAGATCTTCTCCGTTTTTTATATTCTAAGAATTAAACAGGAGGTGTCCCAGTGTTAATAAGAAGGAGTTTAAGGTAGACCCACTACTTTAGCTGGCAGGCAGAATTCTCTCACCCTCATGTTCCTGGGCTTTGATGGCAATTCAAGAGGCAAAATATTACTTCAGAATGTGAAATACGAAGACTGGAAGTTACTTTCAGCAATGATGCTGAGCCAAGGGACACATTGTACGTTATCTCGGTGGCAATGTAGCCTCCTGAATTACACAGAGTTTGCCAGCTCTCCAGGTGTGGATCCTCTGCCTTGCCTGTGCCAGGCAGCTGCCTTGCTGTACTGATGCTTAAAGACCCAAAAATAGTGATCTGGGGAGAAGCAGGTGAGCTGAAGCTAACTCTGTTGGGTTACCCCAAAGCCAGTTGATTACCCAGTTGAGGTTATTCTGCAGGGGAGCAATGGGATGTCTGGGAGCCATTGGCTTCTCCTGAGGACTTTTGGAGTGTGCTTTCTGCTTTCTAAAGTATGTGATAAGTATCTGGTGTCTCTTTGAGGATTTTGGGTCAAGATGTTTGGAAAGCAGTGACTTATTGTGCTGGGTTTGTCGTGGGTAACATGGACTTTTAGGGTGTGTTCATTATATAAAGGCCAAATCCAAGGATATCCCAATTTGCACATGTCTGCAGTCTAGTTGAGCCATCTTCCTCTGCTTTGTCATTCTCCTGGTAACCACACAGGAGTATCCCAATAGTTGAATCACTCTCACAATCCAGAATTTGGATGTTGTAGGGCCGCTGACTAGAGACCAGGGCTGGAAACCACCCTGCAATATCAGACCTATTTCCCCTCACTGTCTTCATCTATTAGGAAAAAAATAAAGACAATAACACTCGGTTGGTTGCCTGAAAGGACATTTAGGGACATGAAAGAATAACATTTGAAAAGTACTTTAAATAGTCCTGTTACATATACTGAAATAATGGATACAGATTCTTTTTCTCTCCAAAAAGAAGGTGCAGCCAGTGCTTGAACATGCATTCCAAACTGAATTTGTTAGCACAGCCTTTCACTGACAGCAGACCTGCACTCGCATCATCTGGACTACAGCACGGCTGCAGATGAAGCAGCTCTGATCCAAAGGCGGCAAACGGCTCTTTGAGAGCAGCCCAGCGCTTTCAGCAGGGCTTACGGATCTGTTTAGGCACAGCACCGCGCTAACGAAGCTACTCAGCTTTCAAATCAGAGCTGGCTCACATCCAGCTGAGCAACTGCAGATCTGTCTGCAGAGGCTGGTGCCGAAAGCCCCGCAGCTGGTGCTGCTGGGGTGGGACCTGGGACAGTAGCCCCCTTGTTAGCAGCACCCAACCTGATGCATAATCCAGGTCAGCTGCTGGGGTAGCAGTAGCACAGCTACTACTTCCAACCCTACATAAATGAGGTCTAGTTGAAAAGCAGAGAATTCTTTAAAAAATACATATTTCTTTTTTGATGCTACATTTGGGAGCCAAAGGTTGGGCTGCAGTTGGTATTGAACAAAACACCTGTATCGTCATCTTTAGAGAAATATGGAGATGTATAAGAGGCTTACAATCTGCTTATGCTGTTACAGTCAAGGTGGATAGTAGGGAGGGCAGGAAGAAAAGAAGCACTGCGCTTCAGGAACTTGTTCCACAAATCAAGTTGTTTAGGTCTCCCATGAAAATCCTGAAGCCAGGTGACTCTCTGGTCCGCAGTTTGTAAGTGAGAATTACAGCGCTTGCAAAACAGCACAGGAGGAAAAAGTGCTGTTGTGGATTTTTCAGAAGAAACCTTGCCAAACTAAACTAAACTCTTTTTCTGGCACAGCAACAGGCCTTTTGGATAAGGGAGAAGTGTAGATGTTTTATCTTGCCTCTAATAAGCTTTTGATATTGTTTTAAAACAGCATTCTTAGGAGCAAGTCAAAGTAATAATGTATGGAAGAAAAAAATTGCTGAGAAATTAATGGCTGCCAATACTACACTCTCTGCCAGGAAACATGTCATGAGCAGAGTTTTGTAGCAGTCTTCTGTGATAATATTTAATGCCCTCATGAATGAATTGGTGATAAAGGAGAGACAAAGCTCACTAAATACACAGACCATGAATTATGCAGGCATCCAAAAGTGAATTCTGAAAGTATATTCAGGGACCAGGGTAGAATTAAGCCAATTTTCACAAAATAAAGAAATGGCTGGTAAAAAGTAGGATATTATTTGACAAGGACAGTAGTGAATATTATTAATAAAACAAGTGATGTAAAACTTCTGCTCTACTTGATTTGGCTGAATTTAAATTGAAATACTGTGTTCAAGTCGAGAAATATGTAGGCCTGTGGCAGAAGACACAAAAAAGTTCAACAAGAACGGTACGAAGTCTAGAAAACATGACATGCAAGTTGAAGGATTTAGGATTATTTAGTCTTTTCTTTAGAGGAGATTGCAGGGAGATGTGATGATGGTCTTCAGATGTGTGAAATTAGCAGTAAAGAGGAAGGGAGTAAACTATCCTCATGCCTAGTGCAGGTAGAACAAGAATAGGTTCAAATTGCAAAAAGAAAGATTTAGGATAGCCTGTGGGGAAAAATGTAAACATAAATGTAATTAAGTGTTGAGATGGATTGCTTTGCAAGGCTGTGGAATCTCCAACACAGGAGGTGTTTAAGAACTGGTAAAACAAGCATTTGTTGGGACTAATATAGCTATTACTTACCTAAGGTTGGTTTCCCACAATAGACTTGATGACCTTTCAAGGCTCCTTCCATCCTTTTGTTTTACAATCTGAAGTGGGGGAGAGGGTGTAGCATGTTAACTAGAGTACTATACTTGTGGAACAGAGGTGTAAGAGCATCCTTATTTCTATTACTGATGTGTGACTTTGATTAAAATACTCCATTTTCCATAATAATCTTCCTTAATTTTTAATTGCTTATACTCTGTGATATTGTATTGTTCTTTAAAGCATCTTTGATTCAAAAATTTCTTCTGTGCAGGCATTCATATAGGCAGTTATGTAGTTCCTTACTCTTGGAATAGTAAGACATCAGGTAGGGTATAAAATAACATGAGGTGTATAGCAGAAGCTAATACTTATTTCTTAAAATCCCTGCCATCCTGAATAATTTTATACAAAGACTAAGGATTTCTGTATTTCTTTCCACTTGAAGATAGTTTTTCCATTAAAAAATTCCAGTTGCAGAAGAATGGATAAGTTTTAGCTCCCGTTTCTTAGGCTATATTACTTAGTTCTTCAGTTTGCCTTCTTGAAAATGGAGCTTAACAGTATTGCAATAAAGAAGATCGTAATTTTTTATTGTACTAGAGCAACAAAGTCTTAAGTACAAAGACAGAAGATGCAGGCCACAAGCCAGGACAAAGACATGGTCTGTCTGTGGGCATAGTAGCCTAGGTTTTTTGTAGATCTTGGCAGAAGTACAGAATGCAAAAGGCTATGCATTTTTATAATATTAAACAGGACCTGCCTTTAGTTCTATGTGTACATGCTGTAGCTTAACACGGGTATCTAACCATGGTCCTTGAATGAACCAAATATAGTCCTTCCCCATGTGATCTGGAGTTCGCAGCATAAATGAAATTCCTCAGTTCTCGAGGACTGATTGCATATTTGAGTGACTGATTACTGTGCAAACAAAAAGAGATGTCATAGAAAATCCTGCCCTGAACAGTTATGAAGAATGACTCCAAGAAGCAGAGTGGATGCCAAACACATTGCTCTGCAGACCTTTTCTGTGGCTTCTTTTCATTTTGGATGCAGTACTGGTAGGTTATACTTAGCATTTATTTTGAAACTAATTAAGTTTGACAGTTTATTATGTATCTAAAAAGGCAAATGTCTAATTTCCACTTTTTAGTATTCTGATTTCATATTTTCCTTAGCAGATTGCTAGTGAAAGCATTTTAACTAGAAAGACTATGACACATCTTCTCAAAAAATAAAGACGAGGGTGATTTTTTTCCCCACATTTGCAGAACTTTTTTCCATGCACTGTTTTGGATTGAAAAGCCTCATCTTTGGAACACTTACCACAAGACAGCAGGATAAACTGAAGTCTTCCTTGGCTGTTCTCACAGCATGTTTCAGGAATCCCCTATATCCTTCAGGACAGAGCAGAAAGCACTGAAACAACATTTGAAAAGAAATAAATCCTTCAGAACATACTACCCCAAAATGAACCTCAGCTAGAGTAGCTCCCTAGAACATAGGGATGAACAGCCTCAGTTTTTCATAACCACGACTTTGATGCCCCTGCTTTTGCCTCCGGTATTAGCTGCAGGTACTTATGGCTTTCTGATTGTTCTTTTAAATCAGTGTATTTTGCACTGACTTTATTGGGCACTAGATCAGGCTCTATAAGAATACATATAACTTTGTAAGAATTCATTAAACCAATGCACTTGTGTCCAGACCCTCTCATCAGACTCCAAGGCCTGCAAAGGTAAGGTTGTAGGTAGTTAGATCAGACTCCCTAATGCAGTCAACAGTTTATGTCTTTTTTATTGATGATATAGCAAGCATCGAAGGACAATATTTCTATGCAACACTTCACTTAAGGGGAAAGAATCTACCTATACAATACCTGTGCAGCTGTAACCCCAACTAGAAGCTGAGAGACACTCCTTATGCTGCTTTCTCTCCGAAGTAGACCAGGGTGAATGCTTTGGAGGAACTTAACATTATTCTGTAATGCTTTTGCTAGTCATGCAATATTCTATCACAGAAATAAATTTTTACCTAATGTTGATTCCATTTAAGGTATGGCAGGTGCTGTGATTTATTAATATTTACTATTTTTATGAGTTTAATTCTTTATCAGATACAAGAAGGATTGAGGAGAACGACATTCAACAATAGTCAGAGATGAAAGATGCTGTAATATTAAATCAGAAATGTCATCTCAGACCCATTGCCTGTAGCTTCTTTTTTGCCTCTTGTGCTTATCCTGTTTTGAAACCTTTGCCATAAATTAAATATCTTCTTCAACAACAGTAAGAAGCAAAAGATTATTTTGAAAGCTCTTCTCGATCGCAGGTCATACAGAAAGTGTGAATTCAAGCTGGATACAAGGTTGTGTAGAAACAGGACCTGGAGTTTTGGGTGCTTTGGGCCTGCAACATCTTGGTGCTCATCCTGTCATCTCTGTGATAATATATACTTTGAACATTTTATACGAGAGAAGGGCAACCTGTTGTGTTTTTTTTTTAATGTAAATGTTTAAAAAAATAACTGTCATTTGTAACACTGGCCCAGCACACTTTTCTGGCTAATAAAAACATCCTGTCTTCCCCTAACATACTGATTACTCTCAAGAGTAAAACTGTTGAATACACCCTTATCATCAGCAGTGAAGTCATCTAAAATTTGCTTAAGGATGCTCATACTATTTGCCTCCCGCTCTTTTGAACCAAAATCCTTCCTGGGTATTTATTCTTTCCCTAAAACAACGCTTTCTTCAATTCTTATGCTGACATCATCTGAGGGATTCAGGATGTGCTTACGGAGACTGATGGATTAATCCTCACAATGACCTTCAAAACCAGAATAATTATATTTCTGACTCAGTAGAGTGGGAAAATGAGTTCTAGCAAAAAAACTTTTTACCCAAAAGACAGCTACATACAGTCTTAGCAGTGCAAAGCCTTAGAAAACAGAATCGTGGTTTGTTTTCTGGACTTCAAGTCCATGTTCTTGCAGTAATATAAGACATTCCCTCTTCCTTCAAACGTCTCTCCTTGAAAATCCTTAGTGTAAATGTGTTATAATCCTTAGTTTCAATATTTCATTCGAGTCATCCCATAAACAGACACTTTCACTAGTAAATAATTCCATTTTGAATCAACCCCTTTGGTATGTGAGTCATTCTTCCCATGTATCATATTTGCAGTCAGATGTTTTGTGCTTTCCAGTTGAAACACACCTCTTGTCTCAGTAATTATTTAGGAATTGGTATCTGCTTTCTATATATTAGTGAGAGAAAAGCTTCCAAATATTCTCAAAAGCTTTCTTGCATTTTCATCCCAGTTAGTTCAATGGTAAATCTGATTCTTCTTCATATAGGATAAGCGTGTCAAGTTTCTAATCCCAGTACAATCTTTACTGCAGTCCTATGTTATTTATTCCGTTTACCCCATGTTTCCATTGTCTTCGAAAAGCACTAAATCAGGCAAGGATAGAGCTGAGATTTTGGAACAGATTTTCATTGGCACAAATAGCAGTGAGGTGCCTAACTCTTTGGCAGTTCACATGGCCAACTAACATGGCTATTCAAAGCCTTTGGGGATTTGAAAATCTCTTCCCAATGCGGTAAAACAACCTACTTTACGCTTACTTGCAGGAAGTGTGACCAGATGACATGGCAGTGCAAAAGAAAATGTGCGCTGTAAACTCACACTCGAATTTACTTCGTAGCGGCTTCCCTATGTAGGCAAGCTTCTAAACACATAGCGAAGGCAAATAAATTCAGTGCCTTCAGCAGTCTGCTGTTTGTTGTGATCACGTTAAAATAGAGATTAGATTTCAAAATGAAGTTCTTGCCATCCTGTTGGCAAAGTCTGGGTATCAATATGATATTTTCAGTGTCTATGTGAAATAGTACAGAATCACAGAATCACAGAATGGTAGGGGTTGGAAGGGACCTCTGTGGGTCATCTAGTCCAACCCTCCTGCTGAAGCAGGGTCACCTACAGCAGGCTGCACAGGACCTTGTCCAGGCGGGTCTTGAA
>Ga0065711_1001727_pt1 | contig 40115 bp, 27 predicted proteins | sample Hoacrofraction12_FD_59098 | JGI IMG/M metagenome (GOLD analysis project Ga0065711, IMG submission 59098) | Hoatzin crop microbial communities from Cojedes, Venezuela - Epithelial fraction 12 v2 (version 2) | ecosystem: Host-associated > Birds > Digestive system > Esophagus > Crop | place... | reverse complement strand
TCCTGTGCAGCCTGCTGTAGGTGACCCTGCTTCGGCGGGGGGGTTGGACTAGATGACCCACAGAGGTCCCTTCCAACCCCTACTATTCTGTGATTCTGTGATTCTGTAAGAGAGCTTCCTAAGTGTGTGGTTTTGGTTAACTCGATGCTGAAAACCCAAACTCAGGTCTGTGGTAAAGTAGCAGCAATTGTCTTCATGTATATATGACTTTGCAGTTTCTGTATCAGATCACTGAATACTTTTTTTTGGTCAAACGACTTCCAAGAGGACAGTTTGCAGGAGTAATTACTAGTAACAAGTAAGGCTTACAAAATTGGATTTTAATTAAGTCACCTGACAAACTCGGACTTTTTCCTCCTTGTAAACTGTGCTCAGATTTTCTACAGGTACTTCTGGAAGTTGTAAAGAGTAATATACACGTGTCAACTCAAAGGTAACAGCATGCAGTGCCTGCAGTCCGCTTTTGAATAGCGTTGCAGGAATTTTGGTTTGTGCAGGAGTGTCACAGCTTTCCTGCACAATTTGTGTGTCGCACTAGATCAGGGATGTGTAAGAGTAATTGCCTAATGCTGCAACTTGTCCTTATACTGGCATGGGGTGGGTTTGCTCCACTGGGTTCTCAAATCAAATGTATTTTAAGTGTGAGGAAATGGCTCTTTATGCTCACATACTGTATGAAGTGCTTGATCATTCATGGCTGAAAATTAGCTGAGTGTGATTATTCACCAAGGTACATTAACAGCAGCTGGTGTTTTACTGCACTCCCACAAGAGAACAAAATACTGGTCCAAGATGAATGCAGAGCTTTTATAGTCTTCTGGGTAAATACCTAGAGGAAAATGGACCAAGTCTTCCTGCTTGCACATTTACTGACAGAGAAAGTCCTGTTTTCAAAGCTACTGTGCTAAACTGAAGGATGATAACGTTTCTTGGGCAGTGTGGCACAAAGACCAGCTGCCACCCCTTCTGTGGACTCCCTGCCTCTGATCCTTGGCTGGAGTGGTGGAAGGCAAACACCGCATACCTGTTCATTGGGGAGGAAGGGAGATGGGCTTGTTATGTTGTCTTCTCTTTATTCCAGAATAGAAGCCAATTATTGCTGCAAACTGTACTCGAGTTTGCCTATGAGTTCTGCTGCTTTGGTCCGTGTACCAAACCCAGAGGTGATGCTGTGAAGACACCAAGCACTGGTCTATCGAGTGCTCGCACGTTTTCAGAGAGCGCTGGTCTGCCAGAAACTCAAACATGTTAATATTCCAATCACACTTATTTTTCATAGTTACAGTGAAAGTTGAAAGAAAAGGCAGCTGTAAAGAGAGGTCATTCAGTCCATCCACCTGCCCCAAGACAGTACAGATACAACTGGTATATTTCAGACAAATGTCTGTATAGCTGTTCTTAAAAGGCTGAAATAATGACGATCACAGGATCTCTGCAGGCCAACACTTCCACCGCTTAACTATCCTTACATTGGAAAGCGCTTTCTAAAGTCTAACCTCAATCTCCCTTGCTGCTATTTCAGCCTATTTCTACACATCCTACCCTTAACAAACATGGAAAAGGGCTTATTTCCCTTCTCTTTTCAGCAGCTTTTTTTTGTATTTGAAGATTGCTATCGCATCTCCCTTCAGACATCGTTATTTTTAGACTAAACAACTCTGCTTCTCCCCGGCTTTCCTCCGAGGATAGGTTTCGAGACCTCTGGTGATAATTCTTTTCATCTGAACTACTTCCAGTTGGCCTGCGTTGTTCTTGCATGAGATACTGCGCCCAAACCCAGCTGCAGTACTCCAGCTGTGGGAGCCTTACCAGTTCTTAGCAAAGCAGAAGGTTTACTTCAGCTGTCTTATGAGCAGCATTCCTGTTTATGTATGCCCCTTTGATATTTGCTTTCTCTCAAAAGCAAAATGTTCTTGACTTGTGTTCAGCTTGTGATCCATTATGATTCCCAAATCCTTTTCTGAAGACCCGCTGCCTCTCCAGTTGTTTCCTGTCTTATTTCTTTTGTCAGCTGCGCCGATGTATATATGTCTATGCGATTGGCACATTTCGTAGTCTGCTACTACGTACTTGTTGAAGTGCATCCACATTCTCTCAGACACTTTTTCCTCTTTCCCAAGGTTGCTTTGAGCTCTAAATCTATCCTGCAAAGGATCTGTTGTACCTTCCCAGCTTGATACTCTCTTCGTTTCTGGTGTTTTATCTTTCACCATACCAAATTATTAATGAAAATCTTGAAAAGGCTCAGAATGAAAACAGGTTCCTGCACACAATTCAATTTTTCTGTTTGTCAGTGAACCCACTGCTTGTGTCATTTTTCGAATAGTCATGAACCAAACTGAACACTTTTGCCTTAACTTTAGTTGACTGCCTTATTTACGAGAACTTTGTGAAGCAGTATCAAGCCCCTTAGTGAAGTCAAGACAGTACAGCCACTGCTTTTTCATTCTCTAAAGACCCATCCAGTGATGGAATAAAATTGGTTTGGCGAACATGTTATGTGCGTGAGTTGTTTATGTTTGTTTATAACTTTCCTCGTCTGCTTAATCACAGCTTGCAAATAATTTAATTTCATTCAGTATCTTTCTGGGATTTGAAATTCTATTGATTAATCTGTAAGTCTACTCAAGGTATTTGAAAGTGAAACACATTTTATGAAAATTTCCTTCATATGGTTGTCTAGGTACATATATGCAGATACGCAACCCATTTGGATGTGTTTTGCTGTTGGCATGCATGTCAGCAGCAGGATCTGTGCTTAATGTGCACTTCATTTGCAGTCCCAGATTTCAAGGTATTTGTCAGTTGGCTACAATATTTAGACTGAGTGGCTGGCCTCCATCTCTGGCTGCCTCTTTGACCTGGTTCATTCAGGACTCAGGGAATTATCTTGGTTTTCAGTGCTTTGGGATAATAGGCTTCTCCCTCTCAATTAGTCAGGAGAACTTCTATTCAGCCTAACTGGGATAAGAAAAGGTACATAGTTACAGCAAGCAGGTTTATGCTTAAGCTTATGGGTCTGTGATACATATTCTGCCTTGTTTTTGCACTTTATAAATGTATGGGAGTGGCTGAATGACTGGAACTTTTAAATCTACCTCTTGTTTTTTTTAAGGTTCCCGCAGCTTTGTTCTCATGCCAGTGTAGCTGTCACTTCAACAACACTTTGACTTCTAGAATTTTTTCACCATCTTCCTCCGGTGTCCTTAGTTGAACTAAGTGATTACATTCTGCCTTTGGTGATGAGCAGAGTCTAGCTGTAATTCCTATTAAAAGCCGGGCTTTGTCTCCCTGCCCTTCGCACCGCTTCAAAATCACAAGAGCAGAACAGCAAGGCTGTAGCAAACTCGGCTTTCCAGTTCTAATTGGGAGCAGTGCCTGTGCAACATCAGCAGCTCTTAGTTTTAATAGATTTGTTCAGAAGCTTTTCCTTTCTTTGTTGGGTCTGTGTGCTTTTTCCAGATTAACTGATTTATCTTTCATGGTTTATAAGGGGAGGCACTAGCAGGGCCTACTTTTAAGCTGCTTAAAGCTTTCCATTACAAAAGATGTTTGCAGCCTTTCCTTTGAGAAGTTCATGTCTCTCTCTTGTTTGCAGTGGATCATTGATATGCAGCATGAAGGATGCCCTTTGGCTAAGGAAATGCCCCTTTTTGTTGTTGTTTTTTCTCCTGTTCCATAGAATGAAATCCAGCTTCTTTCAAAATATCAAATATAAAAAAAATGCCACCTCACTTAGTGGCCTTGTGTGCTCCAAGAAGTGCTGGTAGCCTACCAAAATTACAATGCAATGTAAAACCAGGCCTTCACTTGTGCTGCAAATGCAAAGATGGAGAAAGGGTTATGAGTCTCAGAGAGGCAGTGGGTTAGTTACAGCTGAGTTGAGGGAACATGGGTTAAAAGTAACGTCTTGCTTTCCAGCAGTGAGAAACTGCCTTTCCCAATGCAGGTTTCAGGCAGCCTGGTGCTCATCCTCCTCCAACGTACTACGTGAGGGCTAGAGCTTCTTGAGGTGTCAGTGTGAGGACCTGACTCCCCAACCGTTCCTCATCTCAGGGGAAAAAACAGACCAACCAGGAATGTCCAAAACTTCATCACAGATTCGGCCCACACACTCTGAAAGAGAAGGTCTGGTGACATAGTGGGCGATGGTCTGTATCATCACACAGGTAGTTGAATGCAAGCTGCATAGGACTCTTGTGAAGCCGTGCCCTGGAGATGTTGGACGGGCCACCTTTACAATGAACAACTTCCTGAACACACCAGGGGAAAGTGACTGGGCGCTTAGGTGTTTTCAGCCTGATCCACTTTCCTGAAGCAAATGGGTCCTTGCTGCTCTCCCCAACAGGCGCTGGCTCTCTGCAACTGCTCAAAATGACCTTTTGAGTCATCTGGTGCCTCGTGCGTCTCTAGAAGCCATCCTGCCCATCCTGTGCATCACCTGCTAAGTCTAGTCTGGTCCTTCTACCCAGCAAAAGCTGCTGCTGACTTTAACAGAGGCCCTGACTAAAAGCTATTGCTGTGTGGTATTGCAGAGGCAGGGTTTTCTGGTGGTTACTCTTGCCCTGTGATACTACCCTGTGTGCAAGGCAATATATGCTTCCCTTCCAGCATGTGTTCATGTATGTAAACCTTGTGCAAGTGAGTCTCCAAGTAATTCAACCAAAGTTCAATTCTGAATCCAACCAAGTAGTTCAGTTCTGAGGGTAACAGTTGCAGAATCAACCTCTTCATCGTCAGGGCTTCCATCGGGTCTGGTGCAGCAAAGAAGTGTTTCCGTTTAACTTTTCATTCGATCTGGGATGGGAACAAACAATCCACAATGATTTCTGTCTCCCTCCACTCTCTCTCCATTCCTCGTATATGAGTTTCCTTTTGTTGTTGAAGGGAAGGGAACAAAAAAAAACCTCAACATGTTGAAACTGCCACACTGCAAGGCAGTGTGTTTTGAGAAACTTCTGGAACCAAAGGAGCTACCAGCAGTCTCCAAACCCTGTCTCACTGCACAGCTGGAGAAGACCGTTTGGGCTTAAGGAGCTCCCACCATGCAATTTCAGGGGAAAAAAGGGCTTAAAAAAAATCTTAATGCATTCTTCACTATGGAAAAGTTCATAACATCTGTCATTTGGAAATTTTAATAGTGGGAATATCCTGCAGAAGAAAAATCGGAGTCTTAACCTGATGCATTGGTTAAATATGGGTTCTCTGGCACAAGCGACTGTTTTTCAATGTTTGCACTGCCCTGCTATGGGTTGAGAAATACAACAGCAATTAACATAGGTTCACTCCGATAACTTGCTTGTCCATCAGTGCTATTAATATCCATCTATCTTTCTGGCTAGTTTCAAACAGGAGACTAGACTATTCCCCCACAAAATGCTGAGGCAATACCTTGCGTCGTAAGCTGCTGTAACTGTAGCGAAATCAGACTTACACCACTTTATTTTATGAAATCTGTTTTGTCAAGCTCTTGACAATGCCCCTCTGTTATCGGGGGGTACCTTGTGTCTTAGAGTAACACGACGGTTGCCATTGGTGTCTCAACTTGTCCAGCGTTCCCATGTCTTTGGATTTCCTGGCACTTTAACTCAATGCGATAAATGCAGCTTTCTTTTCTTCTTAAATCAGACAGAACTATTTCCCAACGACTATAAACCTGAAGAAACATCCTAAAAGCGTGATATATACATATCTCTTCCACATTTATTGTGGATGTAAAATACTCTGCAAAGAATATAAGCTGCTGCCAGGCATGTAGGCACAAGATGGGTGTCTTTCTCACATATGTATCCATTTCTTTTAATAATGAATAATGGACTTTATATTTAAAAGTGACGTTTCTATGAATGTGCTAGATTGTGCTATATTTTTTTCACATGAGTATATTCCCATCATGGCAAACTTCTCACAGAGCTTGCCTTGGGGGGTTTTGTTTAAAGTAATATACTCTAATGAAAAAGAGCTGCTGAAATTTGTCAGCTTCTTCCAGCATGATTGTGCTTTAGTGGTGGTTTAAAAAAATCTTTACCCGCTTTATGATCTTCACGCTTATTCCAAAATCCCTCTTCATTTTTAAAAGTAAAAAGATATATGTACATACATATTACCAAAAGCCCTTAAACTGCCTCGGACATTTTGCATGAATAGTCTCATTGAAGTCAATGAATAATAGAGGTAGACTTCAGCTGTGTGCAATTTTCAAGCTCAGGCTGTAGGGTAGATTTCAAATATTACAAACAATTTGCAAATATGCACTTTGCACGGATTTTTCAAAGCCAGCGATATGTTTTAAGAACTTATTATCTAATGAGAAATGGGTGACTTCGATATGGTGTTGCCATTAGATGGTTTTGCAAATTATCAGCCTTGAGTCAGTGAAGTACAGATGTCTTTGTAAGGGTAAGGGCAAGTGAATGAAGTACCCTTGTACTTGTAAGAGCAATTGCACGCGAGTGCACCAGTCCTTGTAGGATTTTTTTTTTCTTGTGTTTTCCTTGGGAGAAGTTAAAGTCCTCTGGCAGTGGGCAGATGTGCATGGCAAACCGTATGGCCGCAGTGCTCTGCGACCTGGAGGTTCCTGGTTATTTATTTCCTCTTCTCTAGGGGGCTGTAGAGGAGACTAACTCAAAAATAAAATTAATCCCTGTAAGGCCAGCTCTCTTTTACCAGAGGCAGTAAGGGGCTGGGTGGCTGAAGTGCTGAAAAGTGAAGTAATATTTAAAGAGGGTAGCTCAGGCCTGGCATGGCGGCTGCCAAGGCAGATGTAGTAAGACCTGCTGGAGGCAAGGGGGCCTCTGGGGTGCTGCTGAGGCATGTTGGAGCTGGTCTGGGGGAGATGTACCATCCTGTGGGGCAGCAGCCCAGGCTGCAGAAGTGTCCCCACATGAAGCACTGACGGAAGGAACGGTCTGCTCTGGCGGGAGCCAGCGCCGGTGGCAAAGACAAACTGCAGCACTGGGATCTGGGAGCAGCTGGCACATAATTTACAGGTGACAAGTGCAGGGTGTGCCATGCTTTGTCCTGGAAAAAGCTTCCTAGCTGCAGGCAATGTGCTGGATTTACAGACAACTGGTTTCTGTGGTTTGGAGGAGCTAGTGGCCCCTACCAAGCTGGAGTTCAGGTCATTTTTAAATCAAACTGGCTGCTCATGTCTAAGTATCTTGGTGGATCCTGACAGATACAAGGTCAACAAAGTAATCGGGAATTACGGTTTTTCAAAGTGTATGTTCATTTATGAATACTGATGGAAATCTGAAACTAGAAAGATATACACCTCCCCCCCCCAAGAAAGAGAAATATAAAGTGGAAATACTCCTTCAGAGAGTTACTAAGCCAAACGTTTCAGGCTATGTCAGATGGGCCCCTGTGAGAGGGTTGCTGTGTGAGCCTTGTCAGGAAGGACCTACAGATCAAATGGCACAGAAGCAACAGAAATGAAGATACCGGTCTTCAGCATGGCCTGACCGTGTGATCACTCACTTTTCTGCACCAAGGTTCAGCATCTGCTTTCCAATGGCAGGCCTTGGGTTATTGCGCAACAACTGTCTCTGTTATTTGGCAGCATCGTACTGTGTCCCTAAATAGTTGGCTGCAAAACTGGCATTTGGCCTCCCTTTCTTACTCCATACTGTTCTAGACAAGCAAGCATTTCCTCCGGAGCCTGGACTCAGTTCTCTGTAGAGATGCCCAAAATTTCAACAAGCAGCCCTATATGGTCTCAATCAAATGGTTCAGCAAAGAAACACATTTTAGAGGTTATTAAGTAAAGATGAAACCTGTAGGAACTCTATTAATCTACGTAAATTCCTCCTCAGTAGGAGGAAAATTGTTTAAACATAAGAGTGGGATTTTTCCACATCAGTACTTCCCTCTTCCCTAATAAATCTTTAAGAACTTAAAACCCCCAAAAAAATCAAAACAAAATTAAAAGGGCCCACATTTTTGTTAGTGATTTGTATCAGATACTATGTTGATGGATAGCAGTAAATTAAGTATTGCATGGTCTTCAGTGGCATCTGTGCCTCCTTCTGGTTGCTTTATGTTGTTTGAGCTAGCAATCAGGTCTTCAGAAACATTCTCAGCTTGTTGGGAAGACACTTCGTCATAGAGCAATTTCTTTTTTTCCTCCTACAGTGTGATGTCCATGCCAGCTTATTCCTCTACCAATTTTGAAGTGTTTTAAGGTGGCCAAAATTGCTGCTGTTACTCCCTATGAGGACCAGTCAGGCAAATGCTTCCCACGTGAAACCATTTCTAGACTAGTTGGTTTTGTAACTCATGTGTAAATGTCTAGTGGAGCTCTCTGGAAATTTTTGCATGGCAAGTAATATACAAACTGAATTATTTGGTAGTTGAGGTGTGACTAATACTTGTTTTAGATAGTTCAGGTTGATGATTACAAACTTTGAAGCTTGGATGAACAGAATTTAGTATCTAATACTCTGCAGACCTTGTTTTCATTTTACATTTAATCAATTGATTTTTCTTTTAATGGGTTCTCTTTGAAAAATTATGTTTGTACCAATGCGTAGTCTTCACTATTGCTATGTTGCATTACCAAGGGCAATATGAGGTTAAATCGCTTTATGATAAAGCTTTGCATAATCTGCTCATACAAACGAATGAAATGTCAGGTCATTGTAATACAGAGCTCATATTCTCACCATGGGTCACTAGAAACAGCAATTAGTAATTCATGTGTAATCCGGTTAAATTCAAATTAAGAAAAAGAATGTCAAGTCAGAGTTTTGTTCCTAATTCCTAGTTTTTATATTTTTTTACAGGTTTATGGGGGCACCACTTAAAAACATAGCTTCAGAATTGGTTTTTAATTTAATTTGATTTATACTGGTCAAGCATGGCTCTTAGGTTGTTCTAACCAGTGGTCATATGAGTGACTTGTAAGTAGAAATTAATTAACTTTAGAGCATACACATATTTTGACTATGATAATCCGTCACTAACTACACTGTTATTTTACTGATGAATATTTAATAGTATGCAGGACCCCTGTATTCAGGTTTTGCAAGCAGAAACAAAAGAAGTGGCTGGTTGTTGGGTGAACTATGCAATTCATACTGTAGTAAGCCATAAAAGATGAAAGAGTAAAACTGTAAAAAGACGTGGCGGTTGCTGCGCCCTGCCCTGTGCTAGGTAAAGGCAAATGAGAAGAGAGGAGTCTGTTTCCTTCCATAGCTAGTTCTTCCCCAGTGGGGCAAGGCCTCTGTGCTGGGGAAGCATCAGCTGGTGCTCTGTCGTGCGGGACGTCCAGCTTATCCCCTGCTTTGTGTCCCCTGGTGCGCGAGGGAAAATGTACCGCAGGATGTGTTGTCTTACCCTGCCACGTGTGATCCTGTTTCTGCAGCCAAGGGCCCTTACCATAGTACTCAGTCTTGCTTTAAGTGTGCTGCAGCCAGAGCGAAATCTCTACTGCTACAGTCCTCCTGCTATAGCTTTTTTTGTTAGAGCTCCAGATAAGAAGGGTGTGCTCAACATTAGGTACCATCAAATTGCTCTCTATATAGTTTTTATAGGCTTTTTCCTTTAATTTTCCTAGATATATTTGGATTCAGGCTTCTTAGCATTTGCGTTTCTTTGGTTAAAACCTCATTAGGCTCCTGTCATATTTCAAACTAAATAGAATATCCTGACTAAAATGTCAGTGACATTCTTATAATGGCCATGTCTGAAAGAAGCTAAAATACTGGTTGCAATTTATTTATATGGCATGCAAAGGTCGTAGGTGATTTAGAGAGAAGTCTAAAGACAAACAATTATTCTGGTCATGTAATCGTATATCTCAGATTATCTCAGCTTCATCAGAAGACATATGGTTTGTGTGAACAGTGTCAGAGATGGATTAAAAATCACAGCTTGAAGATACCCACTGTTCCCAGCCCTGCTCTTCAGTACGCATCAGATCTGCACAAAAACAGTCACTGCTTTCACTGGATGTCGTATGAGACCTGTTGTGCATTGCTTTCTCAGTAAGGGAGTATACTGAAATCACTTTGAAACCTGTTAAACATGAAAGGAGCAGCATATTCCAGGACACTTTTATTTTGATGAGACTCAAATTTAAGTATCTAACTTCAGTTGCCAGGTTTAAAAGAGCTGGTCTTCTTTTTTGCCTTAACAAAGTGAACATTTGAATTCTAAATCACGTTCAGCCAAGCCCATCACTGCCGAATTAGGGATGACAACTATACCCCACTGTGCATAGTTTCAGAGAGATGTTTTCAAATATGAATTTAGCATTCAACAAAGCTATGATTTCTTTGTAACTTTCCTGTCACCTTCACTTTGTAGGGCAGTAATCACTGAGCATTCATGAATAAGTGGTTACCCCAAAATACTGCTTGTGCTCAGTTTATTAGTCTGGGCAATACAGCTGTGTGCTGGTAACCTGTAATACTGCAAATTACTGAAAACTTGAACTGCAGAATCGAATAAACATAGAGATTAATCAAGTGCTGTGCTAATCAATTTTTCATATTTAATTAAAGAAAGTGTTTTGCTTTGGAAAGTTGCCGTGAGAACTGCAGAATTTCCATTCCCATCCCAGCAGACTGATACGGCACTGAGTGAACCTCACTGCATGGTACAGGGGGCTGGTGGGCGTCGGAGGGAGCTGGGCAGCTGCGGTGACTGAGGGTGGAAAATGGAGAAAGCTGGCATACGTTTACATCTCTTCTCTTCTGGACTGATGACTTAGTAAATATCACACGAGGCTGCATCATTTTACACCAGCTGAGATCCTGGCCTTGTATTTTGAAGACAAAAGGAGTGTTTTGAAAAGAGGGAGGGGCAAGAGTTATGAAGCACCTGGAGATGGGAAGCTGGCACGCTACCAGAGCAGCCCTTGCTTTAGTGGAGCTGTATTCAAGTGCTGCTGTGCTCTTTGCCATTGTTTCACAAAGGCAATTGTGCTGAGTTCATTAAGACATCAAAGGCAGAGAGGTCCCACCATCTATTTATTGTACAACCACTACAGCAAGTATGCAAGTGTGTTCTTCATATGCACAGAGAAATGGTAGCGGGTATTTTGTTTTCCCACCTTAGAGCATAGATTCAACATCATTTATAAACAATGAAGTCAATGAGAAATTTGAAGAATGTCTCTGAAAATAAGCCCACTTTAGAGTTGTTATCTTTCAGTGTCGTTAAAGGTTAATTTGCACAATACGGAGTTTACAGAATCCCAAATGGAAGAGTTTACTGTCTTTCTGTACATTACAGACCATGGCATCAACTCCCTTCCCACTGATGTTGGCAGAAAACTCTGTCTGGTTTTGAATGCTCTAGGTTTGGTTTCCAAATACAGTCTTAGATCACGCCTACCCTGCAGAGGCAGCAGGAGTTCCCATTTACCTCGCCTTGTTAGCCCAGGCACTGTAGCAGCGGAGCTGTGGCCACATACGACTCGGCCCAGGCCGTGAAAACACAGGTTGCCTTTCTGAGGAAAGCCAGTCACAGCAATCAGATGTCATGTCACGTAGCCGTCCCCCTCCCCTCAAAATATCACAAAGCTGTTTAATTTTAAGATAGATATATTTGATATTTGCTCATGACTTTGGGTCATTTGGTTTTCTGGTCATGAAGACTTAAAATTTAGCTTTTACTAAAAAAAAAATGTTATTTTCATGCAATTGCATGATGCTGAAGTATGAGGGTTTTTTAAGAAAAGACATCAAAGGGTAAAAGAAGTAGGTAGAAGTTACCAGTATCTAAAGTGGGCATGATCTGAAAGAAGGCATGTTTTCTTATGGGCATTTAAATGTTTGGAGATCTTTAGTAATGAAAAAAGTCCTGTCAAAGGATGTGTATTGAAGTGACTTGGTCTGCATGGCAATGTGAAAGTGAATGAGGATAAATTTAAAACTGATTAGCTGTGAAACTAGGATGCTTTCATTACTGGTAATGGATGAGTCAAAATAAAGTACAAATATACTTAAGATCTGGTAGGTTAAGTTTGGCTCGAGCTTTAAGTGTGACAGTGCAGGAGCAGCCTGGTCTCACTTGCGTTGCACGAGCTAGTGGAAATGCTGGCATTCATTGCCTGTGTACCCATATGATGACATGGAGCTGCTTGTATACACTTAGCAAACAAAAGCGACACAGTTGTTCCTTCTACAAAAGCAGTACGTATCATTGTACCATCTTACATGGCGAGAAAAAGAACAAGGCCACTGATCTTGGTTTCTGGAGATGTTACAACAGCCACATCACCAGTAAACTCCCTTAGTGTTCCCCTCAATGTGATATTTGTGAAAGCTGTATGCCATATGTTGTGGTCTATGTGGGTGCATTTAGAAAGCAAGCACTCACAACCATGCAAAAATAAAGCAAAAATTGGTCTTTTCTGAGCATGTGCCTATATGAATTTACCACTGCTGAAAGAACGAGCATGCTGCCTTTTCAGATGTTTTTTGGAGGGAAGGTCTGTAGCTGTATATGGAGACGCTAGTGAATGCTACTGTATTAGGGTAATAATACTGATTGATAGAAATATCCATTGCCTTCTGTGGACAGCCAGAGCAGTTGCCTTTGTGCAGACCAGAACTACCTCTGTGCCCATGGAAACAGCAGCCATTGAAAAGCAAAGCTGCAAAATTCTTGTGCGCATTAGCAGGAACATAGAGGGAACGAGATCGTGGCTGAAATAAATCCCTTACCTTTTTACATTCCTCCCATTCACTTCGGTAACTGCAGAACCAAGAACTTTGCGTTCAACTTAATTCTACATCCGTTCACTGCTTCTTGCCCCTGTAGCTCTGAGGCATTGGGCTCAAATGCTTCCCAGAGATCCTGCTAGGGTACTGCATTTCCAAATATGCTTGATGCAAGCTTTCTTTATAACCACAGAATCCTGCGTGTCGGCTGATGGACTCTGGGAATGCAGACTGCCACGGCATAGGATACTTCAGGTTGCTCAGGTCTGAGAAGCGAAACCATATCACATGCAAAAAAAGATACTGAAAATGCTTCCTTTCATGGCAAGCAGTGTCACTGCTTGTTTTTGCCTCTAAAAAAGTAGTTCATTTAGACTACCCTGCTTTGTTTTCATAAATGTAATGTATAGAAGTAATGATAAACCAAGTAAACTGTAAGGGTCCTGGCACCATCAGGCCCTTTAGAATTCATTGTAGCAGGGGAGAACATCTGTGGTCTGAAACCTCGCAAGTTTGGAACGGAATACTATTCTGTGTGTTTAACTGGCAACAAACTATTTTTAAATGCGTCTCTTATTTGTCAACATTGAATACTGACAGTAAAAAGGAAAACGTGGTCTCATATAGCTTCAGAAGAGACTAGACTATTTCTCCGAAATTCTAGTTTCTTCATCTATGGCTTCTTCCTCCAACCCCCAGTGAGCCTCATCAATGACTATGACGTTTCTAGCAGTCTGGATATATCCTTGCATCGAGGTCCAACGTCCTGCATGTGTGCTGAAGTTGTTTGAGATTCAGAGAAACTCATCATCGTGCTGTCTGCCTTAAGTATGTGGCAGTGGGCAACCTTTCATTATATGCTCCACCAGGGAAAAATTATGCATCCCCTCCCAGTGACTGACAAGAGGCAGTGAAATCTCATCGCTTTCTGCTCTCCATCATCCTGCCTCAGCCCATCAGCTAACTGACAGATGGTACATGGTCCTGTTGTGTAGGTAGTGGGAGATCAAAGAACAACTCTACAACAAAATAAACCCATAGGACACAAGTAGCTTTTAAAATGACCTCAGGAGACGTGTCAGTCAGCTCACAGTGTGGGATTTTCTCGGGTAGGAATTGCATTTACGGTTTGTGTGGTGTTTAAACTACAAAACACCCTACTGCCAACCATTTGCTCAGCTGTTTCTTCCTGAGATGAAGGAGGGAGCTGGATCTAGAGTTTCCTGTGTCCATAAACAGAGATTATAGATCTATATCTACAGCTATCTACCTGTCTATGCCGAATGTCTGTTTTTAAAATGACACTGGCTAAGTTTTGTGTAAAGCGGAGCAGAATTCTCCAGTGATGTTGATTACAACACACACTGTACACATTTCTTATTTCCAGGGGACAATGACTTAAAAAGTTGTTGAAGCAGAGAGAAGCACACGGGCCTTGGTATAGCTTAATGGCAAATCACATTTGTCAGAAGTGTAGATAAGGGAGCCTCGCTCCAAGCAATTTGTGTAACAAAAAAAAGGAACAAAACTTGACCCTGTACGCTGCTCATGCTGATCTCAGTGTGGGAGTTTTACTTGCAGGAGAGTTGTGGGATCAGTCCTTTAATATGAAGGACTTTGCCACGGTTTGCCTTTCATGACTTTCCCTTCCACCGAAGGGGGAGAATTTGAGCCTAGAATACATATTTTGTTTTCCTGTGGAGATGAGCGGTTCGGGATTTGTGAGCTTTAAAAAACCTCAAGCAGAAGCCTTCAGTAGCGTAGCAGTGAATTGCACCATGGCGAGGTGCCAGCTGGTGTGGGTGCAACTTGCTGGTGTGCAGGAAACAAGCAAGGTGTTTTCATGTGGATAGCTTCCTTAGCTGGCATTAAATGAAGTAACTTTTCTCTTAATTTGAGAATGGCTGATTTGTTGCACCGCTCATGTATGTAGATATCTTGGGTGAATAAGTCTCTCATGGAATGGTTGATTCTTTGTTCTTTACAGGCAAAAGTCTTTGCGAGATCATGGCTCTATGTGAGACACAGGCCTGAAGAGAGAGATGTTTGACTACATCCAGTGCAGGCAAGGAGGGGAAAAAAAGAGTTGAAAGCAATGTATTCACAGGTGAAATCTCAGGTGTTTGCAGGATATTGTACCAAGCTTATCTTATGCTTGGCTTAAAACCAAATAAGTACTTTTGAATGCTCTGGAGTTATTTGCTTACAAGAAGAAAACCTGACTAGTTTTTCAACTATCAAAGGTGGTAACAACTCCTTTAGAATTTCCCATTTTAAATTTGGATTTTTTGGGGTCTATTTAATTACCTGTTTACTCATAGACTGTGTAGCACAAGGCAGTTGTGGATGGTGAGAGAAGGATCTTTTGCAGTGGCTGGAGCCACTGAAGAAATGGAGAAAAATTTCTCTTCAGTTCAGCAGGAACAGCTGGAAAAGCTCTGCTGAGGAAATTAGAACTAGCCAAGCCCATCATTTCTGTCTTGATCCTCCAGTTGAAGCAGCTAGTCTTCTGGTGTCAGATCTATAAAGAACAGTTGAGTACCTTCAGGGGAGCCCCACCTTCTCCAAGAGTGATGGGAGACACCCAGTTGCCTGCCAGGCCTCTTCGGGAGAGGGGCAGTGCCTTGGCTGAGCGATGCTCGTGTGCAGCTCCAGGCCCTTCTCGCTGAGACGGGGCTGCCCTTGGCTGCAGAGGAGATGAGGTGTCAGGATGCGGAGGCCCTTGTGCTGCAGTCTGGGTAGGAGCTGCCTCTTCTGTGCAGGAACCAAGGCCTCGACTTTGTTTTGAGCAACACTAGCAAATTTATAAGCAACTGAAAGCACTCTGGAAGGCAAATACGTGTGACTTCATCTACCGTGATATGCTGTAGAGAGTTGAATTATTAAAATGCATGAGAGTTTCTCTCTTGAGCCAAATCAGGAGCTGCAGCTCGTCTCTGAGCTGAGGCCTGGCAGTAGGTCAGATTTTTACTTTCAATGTACGATAAGTACAAGGCGTTTCTCCACCTGCTTTCCTTTGGTTTTGTGAGATGAAGACTTGCCAGGAGCCTCCTCTTTGTAGCTGCCTCTAAGTGCTGTGGTCGTGCAGGCTGCAGCCTGAGACAACTCCACATGGCTCAGCAGGAGCGATGCCCAGGGGCCGCTCTGGCTGGAAAAGGGGTTGGAAAATGAGCTCGGACAATTTTCGTTGCAGTTCTTAGGCATGGAAAAACAGACTGAAACATCTCCTCTTTCCCAGACTGTGCTGGCTACTAGTGAAGAGCAAATAATGCAGAATATGACTGGTGAAGCTGCCATGTTTTCTACCACAGAGTATAAGGTACCTTTATGATACCCCTCAGGCTTTACCACTGTGGAAAAAAACCACTTGTGACTTAAGCTAAATCAAGACCAGATCTTGTCCTTTAAGGAAAAGACTTGAGGAAGGTGCTCAGCGATGAAGCTGTATTTCCTGGGGTTTTCGTCAGGTTCTTCTTACCAAGCAAGTGCTCTCTTGGTGAATGGATGAGTGTTGGGTTCCAGCAGAGCCATGAGGAAATGAACAAAAACCATAGGAGGGCCAAGACTACTGGCATGAAGGGCTTGTGCTCCTGGCAGGCTCAGAGATGTTTTTCCCTTATGCAAATACTCTGCTCCCCCTCCCCAGTACTCCTCATCCCGGTTTCCTGGCAGTAAAAGGCCCATAAAATTGTGCTGGTAAACAAGGCATCCCGGAGTACTGCCTTGGTGGCCATGTGTGACCATGACAGACTTCATGTGTGGTCACCACGTGAAAACATATCATTTCAAAGAACTGCAAGTACAATACTTTCACTGTGGCTGGAGGTTTGACAATTCACTGGAGAGCCTCACACTTGGCTCCCATGCACTTGTTTGAGAAACGCCGCCCCAGGCACCTGTCATTTGGCTCTTAATTTCCTCCTCGGGAGACAAGGTGTTCGTGTGTGTGAGAGGAGATGTCAGGACGGCCTGTTTAAAGCTTTGGTGTAGTCACGAGCTGGGCAAAGCTTTCAGCGCGTTCCCATAGAGTGCATGTGGGGAAGGAGTGCAGAGCGCTCGCAGGGGACAAGTACCCTTGGCGGGCAGAGCAGCCTCTGAGACCTGAGGGACCAGCAGAGATTTGTGGCGGCCGGAGGAGCCTGCCCAGCCCTCGGTGCTGCAGCGTGAAGCCTGCCGGGGTGGGTCTGCGGAGCCAATGCCGGTTGTGACGCTGGGCGTAGCTTATGCTGCGTATGGAAATGCCCTGCTGTCCCAAATTCGATGTGCGCTCTCGGACAGCATGGGGTATCAGCAGGGCTTCTGTCTTTACATTTTATTTCTGAGGCATAGAAAAATAATTAGAAAGAGGGAGTTTCAAAAATCTTTCAAGGCACTTTTTTTGCCATTTTGTATTGAGGATTTGGGAACAAAATGGAAGCCTTTCCTGTCGCATTGTTGTGTTCCCAGAAGTGGTGATTAGCAACCAAGATAAGTAGCTAAGGCTTTTCTGCAGAGATGGTGTTCTTGGATGCAAGGCACAGTGATTCCCATGGCAGCGCTGCCTGCTCAGTCCCTGCTGCCTGGTGCTGGAGCTGAGACACCATTTTCATTGCATCCTTCCTAGCAAATCAGAAATAGGAATCTGGATGGTTTTATTCCATAACCTGCATGTAAGAAGTAACTTCCTCCTTCTGGCATTAAGGTATTTGCCTTTATTAAGCATAAAGCACTTCAGTGGGTTGCTGAATTACTATTAGCTCCCACTGGAGAGTACATGAAGTATGGTCCTTGTGAAGCAAAGTTGTAACACGCCGTAAGCTCCAAAGCACTGATGCAATATTTATGTTGTTCCACGTTCTACTGGCAGATTTAAGCATAATATTGCAGACTGGGAGGAGGCTGCTGTGATCTATACTCCTCGATTATGTCAGTGTTTAATTTCAAGTTCTGTTGCACACAGCAATGTATCCAGTTACATTTTTGCGTAGGATTCTCCTTCTAGGAAGCAGAGCTATCAGTTGTGGTGACCTAGGCTGAAAGGCATAGAGTTTTCTTCTCACTCAGAGTAAACCATGCATGGTTTGGGCTTTGTGATCTCAGTCATTTTCCAAAAGACATGTTTTTCAGTGCTACAGCAGGTAGTATATCTCTCACTGGTGCTGTGTTATCTGTAAGCCCCACACTGAAGTCCCATTATTCCATTTAATTTGGAAGCATGTGCAAGCACTGTAAGGAAGATGCAAATGTAAAAGACCTTTCCTCATGATGCCCTCAGTTTTATGCCAGACCCAGTTTTGATTTGAGGTACACTGGCAGAACAGCGTTGCTGCTTCTCCCCAGTTCCCTTGTCTTCCCCTTGAGAGAGGTCCATCACAACTAACGTGCACTGCTTGTGTCAGTCCTCTCCTCTAATAATTAATTTGTTCATTTTTGCATTTAATGCAGGGTAATTGCCACTTGGCTTCTTCAGCCCACAGTCTTAAGAGAGTACTGTGAGCTTTATGGGTGATCGGCATCTCTGAAACCATTCATTTTTGTGAAGCGCTTAGCTCCCATTTAAGCAAGAAAACATCTTTGATTTGAAAAGTTGCTTACCCACCATGCTTAGCAATTAGGAGGAGTTTCATGGGTAGTTTGGTTTCAAAACTGAGTTTCTTCAAAACTGTGAGGCTTGCTGACCTAAGTCTTTAGCCGCTACTGAAAATCTGGATGTGAGAAGTTGCCTGTTCCTGTTGATGGTAGCTGTGAGATGGCTGTTTTGCATGCCTGAAGGTTATTTGTCTGGTATCTAAAAGTAGGTTGTCCCAAATGGTTGGCCTCGTCCTATAAAATTATTATTATTCCTATAGAAGACGTTTTATCTTGGTTCAATCAGTACAGATTAGGTGTAAGAGAAGTTGCATTGTCCATCTTTTTCCATTGTGTGTGGTGCTCGTAAGTAGCACAGCCACAGCTTCAGTCAGAAAGTACACTTGAGTTTTTAACTGTAAGGAGAAGTAGAAATTTTTGCTTCAATCCTTAATGCTAAGGACATCCTTGAAAACTTAATTGCATTTGTGATAATGTAAGCCCACTCCATAGAAGGCATTTTGTCATTTTAGTTCACTATAAGCACAAATTTGTTCTTGGCAGTTAAATATTGAGGCTGAAATTTATCCCAGCTAACTGAGGAACCGTAGCTTCCCTATGAGGCCAAGGAGGAGAGGTGTACCTAATCATGTCTTAAGTGGGCTGTAGCACATTTGTAAGCATCTCTCTCCACTGATTGCATCAGCTACTCTCCTGATTTAAGTACTTTGGTCCTTAAAGTTAAGGGTGAATGTGGGCCTGAGGAGGGCTCCATTTTTTTGTTGATGAGCAGAGGTAAAATGCTTACAGTCCAACCAAATACTTTTCATTCCTTTAGTTGTTGCTGTGGCTGTCTGTGAATGTCTCTCTTCCTTTCTATTAATGAATACAGATGTGCAACTGCCTGCACTCATCTGGCTTTGTTCAATAAATGTGCAGGCACAGACAATTAAATATTGATAAATACAGCCTTTAATATGTAAATTTGTCTTGTGTCTGTTTTTTTTTTCATGGAGAGGCATTTGTGCCATGGTGATACTTTTTTTGATTGCCATTGTATTCTGTCTACAGCAGCACATGCATTGATGCTTGAGAGTCAGAGGGATAGGAACAGTTCCTGAGATATATTTCGGGAGAGGAGTGAAAAAGGTAAAGGAATTCTTTGGACAACATGATTCTCCTTCTTTTTCAGTAGCGACTTTCTCCTTATCCAAATGTCTTTTCAGCAATCAAACACTTAATGTGCAAGGTGCACTAGAGAAGTCCTAAATGGTCCCAAATAACATCTGCAGGAGTGCCAGACAGGAGAGCATTAGAAGGCGCACCTATGTGTGTACACGTGAAGAAAAGTGAGTAATAATAACTCCTAGCTTTCAAAATATATCCACTCTGAAAGTAGTGAGCTAAGGCTCCGCTAATATGTTTGACAGGTGCTTAATGGGGTTATAAAAGACCTTAAGGCGAGTCACAGTAGGGGAGACCCTAGTCAAAGGTTGTGAGCAGTTACTTCTCTCTCAGGGTAGTTTGTGATCAGTTATCACACTTGCTGTTAATTCTGAGATCTTCAGGACCTGTGATCTCAAGGGATGTTTTTCTTTTTTCCCCTTTTTTTTTTGATGAGAAGTTGTTAATCAGAAAAAGTCTGCTGGAAAAGCAGGAAGGAGTCAGCTTTGATATTTTCACAGAAGTTGCAGCAAAGTATGTCTTCAAAGGAGACACCACCATTGTATGGGTGTTCAGGGAGCACGTGGTGAACTAACTGCATGGCTGTGCAGGCCTTTCTTCCCTTCTGACTGCTCCAAACATATTGTATTTTGGCCTTTTCAGAAAATTAGGGATCAAATGCATCTTACTGTAGAGAAGGGTGCTAGTAAAAGCCTGTAATTTTTTTCACAAGTTCACAAACATATTTTCAATTGCATTTTTTTTGTTTTCTGTAATTTGCAAAAGTGTGTCCTGACTTGGACTGATCAGGATGGAAAGAACTCTTTGTTATCTTGAAGTACGTGATATTTACGTTCCCCCTCCCTACTTTCCTTGGCAATTTTTTGCTCTGGAAGTCTTATGTAATGAATTATCAGGTCTGCAGCTTGCTACCAGATTATTTGATGCCCTTTGCTACGTAGGAAAGACTTGTCCATCTAATCTTGTTTACTGGACATTTCATTGAAATTGCAGCTTTTGAGCTTTTGTGGTACATGAAGATTTTAGGCATGGGAAGAGAACAAGAAGAGAGACTTTTTTTTTTTTTTTACTTATAGTATAGTCTCAGCATACTTTATGTGGGGGTAAAAGGAATAGAAGTAGTTCCTGCGTGCTCCAGCACCTCCCGCGCCATGACCTGCTGCCTGCTCAGCTGTGCAGGTACTGTCATCTCTGAAGTTGCCCTCTGAAAAGGAACCAGGTCTGCTGGGTTTCTGTCAGGGCTCTCAGGACCAGCCCTGCCACTGTAGACATACAGCATTTGTCATGCTTCTAAGGAAAGTTTTAAGAGGAATTAAGGTAGGCATGTAAAACTGTAGGGTATGTATGGTTACTCAGTGTCATAAAATGCAAACTTGATCTATTCAGTCTGTTAAAATACTTTGGTTTCCTCAACTGACCTCAGAACTTTCTATGGAGAATACTTGCCTGCTGCTTATGGCTTTTTTAGTATCTCCAGAAATGTCAGAAACTCTATTAGTTTTTCCAGAAACACATATGCAGAAATAGATGGCATTGTTTCAGTGGTTTATAGAAAGATGACTGGATTAAACTACCTTTTTGTCTAGACAGACTCCAGCAGTTGCACTGTGGTACAAAAGTAAAATTGGAAATGTATTAAAAATCAACATTTTATTTAATGCTGTAAATTGTACTTCAAAACAATTTAAGTGACATTGCCATTATGTACGCAAACACAAGGAGCAATGTCACTAAGTTGGAAGCTCTGTGGGTTGTGTTTTATGCTTCGTACTGCGGTAAAGGAATGTATCAAAGAAACCTCTCAAATATACACATATGTTGTAAAAAGTAACACTATAAAACATTGGGATTTGAAGTGCTAGCAGTAAGTGCTCTGTGGGATTACACTGCCTTCATAAAAAGGTTGTCAGCACAAAGAGACTAATTCCAGCCTTAAATTAACCAGCTCAGGGGAGCATGTTTTGGTACCGAGTGGCAGGGCTTCTGAATCACTCCTGGAATGTTTGCCCTGTGGATGGAGGAAGAACATGGTCCATAAAGTTCACAATGGGTCTGAAAAGCAGAAATGTGTGTTGGCATCCTATTGCGCTCGTTGGCTAAACTCAGCGGCAGGGAGCCTGCGGTTCATCAGCCCTGCCTTCGTTTAGAAAAAAAAGAAAAGGGAAAAGCACACAGGAAAAAAAAAACCCGCACATGGGGGAATTTCCTCTCATCCCGAGTCCTTTTTTCTTCTATATTCTCGCAGGTTTTATTGTTGTCCTGGGCAGAGTCTTAAGCTTCAAATTTTGCGTAAATGTTTTCTAAAGAGTGATGCCCAGATAAGATGGGATGGGGTGCACATTTCAGCCCTCAGGTTCGATGTATTCCAGATGCCAGAGCCCGCACCCAGCACTCTGCAGGCTCCCCGTACCTCCGGGTGGGAATGGCATCTCCTTCCTCCCTCCTTCTCCCCACCCTGCGCATAGTATGGCTTGGTTAAAGTATTCCCGAGTCCTTTAGGTCCTTCCTGCTGAAAGCACAGCTCTCGTGAAGACCTGCCGCTCCCACCAGCGCTTCCCACAGTGCACCGGAATAACCAGAAACGTGAAGCTTCCTCCCATAACACGTCAGAGCTTTTTCATAATTCCCTTAAAAGTTAGATCACTCTTGCATGTAGGGAATCGAAGAACAGTATTTGATCAATGTTGTTAAAAAAAAAAAAAAAGACAGGCGACTCTCCTGGAAAGCTGTTTGCATTCTATGCTTTGTCCTGGGAAATAAACACCTGCCTTTACCGTGTCATTTTAACGTGGCTTTTAACAACTTTTGCACATGCAAATACATCTTAAGCAATGCGATGCCTGTTAACTAGGCGTTCATGAGCTGTGATAGATTACTTTTAACGGCTGGCATTTACCTACTCCATCAAACCCTCTTTGCTAGGCTGCTGCTATGGGAGAGATGGAGCTGCGCTTTGCGGGCGCGGAAAGCCCAGCACCCGGCCCGAGGAGTCGGAGACCTCGGCCAGATTATTAAGAGCGCCGGACTCTGTGCCTCCCGCGCTTTCAGTCTCCATCTGGCTGGCCTATTGCCATTTTCATGCCAGTCTCCATGGTAACTTCTTTTGGGATAAAATAACAGAAATGTGAGTTAGCTGCCTGCCCACAGGAAAGCTGCCACGGTGCCGGTGCCAGAGCCCCAGTGAGACGCGGCCCCAGCACCCGCATTCCGGTGGGGTTAGGCAGGTTACAACAGCTGCTTCCAGTTAAAGGTGAAATCTCTCCTTCCCTGCTAGCCTTGCTGGGGAATATCTCCTCAGCCCTTCTCTCTCATGTTTGGAAACATCCCTGTGTAATTCTTCAGCGGATTACTCTTCCCCTCCTGTTTGCAGGTTTGCGTGATTCATTTTGCATTTTAAATGGCTTTGTCAATAAAAGCTTCAGTTTTCAAATGAAACATTAGCTGGTAACTGGGGAAATGTTACAGGAAAATGTTTACTAACAGTTGTTAGTAAATTAATGAGTTAGCTGTGCTGCAGTGTACATAGGAAATTGCAATATAAGATGATTTAGAGAGCCAGGCAGTTTATTAGGAATAAAGCACCTGAGTTCTGTCCTTCCCCTGGCTGTTCACGTTATTGTGTGACCTTGTGTGAAGTCGCTGTCGAGTCCTGTGCCTCTCCTTCCCTAAACATGAAAAAAAGCAAACGGTTATCCACGTTCTTAATTGATTCTGAAGATTGTGGGTGAACTGCTGGCTAAGTGAGGGTCACGATGGCACCATTTGGGGCCCTCAAAAACAGATGTTCATTTTTATGGTACCGCATTAGGTCCATTACTACTAGTATTGAGTCCCCGCATACTCAGTTGTAGTGGGAAGTAGTAGAAGTAGATGCTCCAGATGTTTAAAATACATTTTTTTCTATAATATCTTGTGGATTTCTTGCAAGTGTATTGCTTGCATTACCCTTTCTTCACAAGAAGTGTCAGTAGAAATCACAGCTCTGTTGTTCCAAGCTCCCTACCCAAACCTCAAGAGAGACTTCCATGAACCACTCAATCTAATTAGATGAGACAGAGGCATGTTAGGAAATGTTATTATCCCACTCTGGAGTGGCCTGTATGTCACACATGAAATGTGATAGACCTGGAAGGTGAGTGTTAGGGTCCAGAGACCCTTCAACTGAAAAATAACCCCCTCATTTCGGGTTGGTGAGAGTTGGGGGGGGCTGCTGGGGACAGCAAAGGTTGTCATCTCATTTTGTTTCATGTGAAATATGTGTCTTTAAAATGCCTGTTTTCCTCTTTGCATTTAGGGCTGCAATTCTTCTCAAACAGCTCAAACCCCTACCTCCTCCCCCAATATGAACTGAGGCTACACAGATCCTCCAGCAAAGGCAATTAATTAGGTAGCTGGTTTGAAAACGTTATTGTCTCGAGAGCCTTTTGTTGTGGTATATGGAAACAATCCACAAGTGGAGGGATCTAAGCACCTTTTGTCCCACTTTCTTGAAGTGTCATATGGAAAAGCAGGCAGCGCTTGAAGTTTGCACATGCTTGGCCAGGTACCATAACCCTTGCACAGCCTGGGTGTGCAGCCTCGGCAGGCCCTGCGCCTGGTGTTGGACAAAAGGGTGTATAACAGCTTTTCATAATTCCACTCCTCATGCCCAGTGCCCTTCATAGCAGCTATTAGTGAAATAAGTAAAAGAGGCAGTGAAGTGGTCCTTCGTGGTCCCTCTCGCATGCCTGCTTTCCCACAAGGTAGGAAGCAAAGCCTTTGAAGTGACCCTGACAAGTGGGAGCGTGCACAAACTCCTGTAGGGAACTTAAGGAGCCTTTCTGCCAGCTGCTGTGCTCTTTTTTTCTTGGGATGCCTTCTGCTAAATCTCATCAGAACTGGCAAGTGTTTCCAATAGGGATGGTATAATAAATATAAATAATATAATAAATCTGGTGGTTTAGCAAATGCTGGCCTTATGCACTCTTCTCCCTTGTGCTGAGTGGTGGTGAGGTGTATGATATTATTTCATTTCAGTGCAATAATGGTATCATTAGTTGTGGGTTGTGGACAAGATTTTTGTGGAAGCGGAGAGCTACAGTCTGCTGTGTGGAAAAATTTAATTTATAAATAGAAAACAGCAAGTGGATGCTTTCATTTTGGTACTCATGCAAACAGGTGAAAACGGATTTTGAATGCCAGTATGTATAAAAACAAGGTGTTCCGAATGAATAATTTAGCTTTCTGTGGGAGTGTATGAAATTGATCATTTGCTCAGCATCCCCAGTTTAGATATTGAAGCTGTGTGTTGTACCCACCTGACAACATCGCATGCTCCTCTCACTTTGGCATTAAGAGGCAATTGTCAGTCAGAGATCATTAATATTCACATGTGCAGACCAGAATCTGGCATTTGCTTTTTGAGTTGGCTTCTTCATGGTAAGTCTGGCCAGATTATCTCTGCCTGGGGTGAACTTTGCAGAAGGGCATTGTGGCAGGGAGAGTCTCTCCACTCTCCATGTTGCCCGTTAGGGAGGTCATGTTCGTTCGATAGCGAAAAGCTGGACCCACTCCCAAAGCTGTTGCTCCCACAGAAGGGCCGTCTCCCTGCCGTCACTCTGCCCCCCTGCTGTGATAGCTTAATTTTTCTTTCAAGAGAGCCTTTCTCCTTGAGCTGTACCCTGGAAATGCAGTGAGGCTCTATTCTGGCAGGTCTCTACGGAGCCCAGGCAGATGAGTAACGTCTCTGGGCTTGGCCTTTCATGGCTCAGTTCTTGCCGTAGAGTGTCTGGACCATCAGACCGCTGAGGAGGTGATCTATTAGTTACTGACAGAGAAGTACTGATGACATTGTTGTAAACACAGCTGTCTCCCCACGCTCTGGGTAGGAGTCCCTTTCTTGCAGATTTCTGAAACAGGGTGATTATTTGTTCATTTAAAAATATAAACAAAACTGATACTGCTATCAACAAGGGTGATAAGAAAATAAATAAAAAACCCTGCAAAAGCTAAAAACTGTGCCCTTGTCCTTCACATTAAAGAGAGTTGGCCTCATACAAACACAGAGCAGGGGTTTTATTGTTCATTTGCTTGTTTCATACAGAAATACACAGACCTTTTTTACACCTGTGCCTAAAGTAGTAAAGCCATCTGTTTCTCGGGATATTTGCTTTTGATCAAATGTACATGTTAGGCAGACAGATTTATCGAAGAGCTAAGCATTTCAGGCAGTATTAAGGTTCCTGTCTGAGCGTTTTGTACTTCCCTCCTGTGCATCCTTCTTTTGCTGGAGAGAAGTGTTCTGGTGTCATCATGTTCTGCTTCTCCAAATACCCTCCTTAGAGGTACACTCTTGTTTCACCTTCCCTATAATTAATTGCATGCAGTACTGTTTGCACAATAAAAGGACTCTCGGTTCACCTTAGCAGTTATTTACTGTCACCCATTTGCTTTACTTCATTATACATTTTGCCAAGTTATGTCTGTTGGTGTGATCATGTGGAAAAATCTACCTGTCACCTTTTTAAGGTTGGTGCATGAATCCCTGTGCATAATGGTCACTTGTCCTTGTTCTGCAGCTTATAAATATGCCACAGGAGAAATATGGGTACACCCTGTTGGGATCTCATCCCTAAGAAGAACCACTTGGTGACTGCTGCTGAAACTTTCTGCTGAACACTGCTAATCGAGCTTCCATTTCTGCTCTCCTGATGCTGATGCTTCTGCTACTATGTGAGATCATAGAATCATACAATGGTTTGGGTTGGAAGTGAACTTATAGATCATCTAGTTTCAGCACACCTGCCATGGGCAGGAATACCTTCCACCAGACCAGGTTGCTCCAAGCCCCATCCAACCTGGCCTTGAACACTGCCAGGGAGGGGACATCCACAGCTTCTCTGGGCAACCTGTTCCAGTGCCTCACCACCCTCATGGTAAAGATTTTCTTCCTTATATCCAGTCTAAATCTACCCTCTTCCAGTTTAAAGCCATTATCCCTTGTCCTGTCACTACACGCCCTTGTAAAAACTCCCTCTCCAGCTTTCTTGTAGGCCCCTTCAGGTACTGGAAGGCTGCTATAAGGTCTCCCCGCAGCCTTCTCTTCTTGAGGCTGAACAACCCCAACTCTCTCAGCCTTTCCTCATAGGAGAGGTGTTCCATCCCTCTGATTGTTTTTGTGGCCCTCCTCTGGAGCCCTCCAACAGGTCCATGTCTTTCCTGTGCCAAAGGCCCCAAAGCTGGATGCAGGACTCCCGGTGGGGTCTCACCAGAATGGAGTAGAGGGGCAGAATCACCTCCTTCGACCTGCTGGTCATGCTTTTCTTGATGCAGCCCGGGATATGGTTGGCTTTCGGGTCTGCGAGCACACATTTCTGGGTCATGTTGATCTCTAACACCCGTAAGTGCTTCTCCTCAGGGCTGCTCTCAATCCATTCTCTGCCCAGCCTGTGTTTGTGCTTGGGATTGCCCTGACCCAGGTGCAGGACCTTGCACTTGGCCTTGTTGAACTTCATGAGGTTCACACTGGCCCCCCCAAGCCTGTCAAGGTCCCTCTGGATGGCATCCCTTTCCTCCAGCGTGTTGACCGCACCACACAGCTTGCTTTCATCGGCAAACTGGGTGAGGGTGCATTCAATCCCGCTGTGCATGATGCCGACAAAGACGTTAAACAGCGCTGGTCCCAATACTGACTCCTGAGGAGCGCCACTCGTCACTAGTCTCCAGATGTTGCTACTTTCTGCTTCTTCATACTTCAGGGCCTGCCTTACTGTCTTTAACTTGTTTGGCTACTTTAAGTGAGAGATGAAGAGATTCAACAAAGGTCTGCAAAGACCTAAGAGGCAAATGGTAAAACCACTGCATCCTGTGTGTGAGCAGCCAGCAGTTGCCTGGTTTGTGTGTTTGTCTTCATGCCAGCTGCAAGACCTAAAGAGTAAGGCACGGGAAAGCACTATAGTCTGAGCTTAGATATAGGACCTTGGAGGTGGAGGATTAGGTCCTGTTCTTCCTCAAGGTCGTGCAGCTGCTTAACAAGTTGCTCAAACTTGCTCTGCCCCCATTTCCTCACCGTAAAATGAGGATGGTTAGGCAAAATACAGCTCACACTCATCAGATCAAAAACTACAGAATGTCTTTGCTGAAGGTAAATATTTCTGTTGGTGTTCACGTTATGGATTTGCTGAAAGCATATGCAGTACTTAATCTTTTGGAAATCATTTCAAATAGATAGGAGCTCTACATGAAAAAGGATTTGCACACAACTCTCAAATGAAATCTCTCTTGCAAATGACAGAATATGGGATTTCAGAAATTAGAGGTAGTGGAGATTTCATTCCTGATTCAGTACAATACCCTGACAGTGAGGAATATTTGTCTGCAAAACAAGTTTGCAGAGGATGATTTGTTTTGCCTAAACTGTGGTCATTCAGTTTGCCAGCATTGTTTAATGCTTCTGCACAACCCTGATTTTTATTTTAACCTAGGTGCCTTTTGTTGAGAAGAGTCTGTGTGGCACTATTTACATCCAATAGAACTTGAATAGTTTTGCAAGATTTCACAGTGGCATCTGACAAATGTGGCACTAAAATTCATATCTGTTATGTCTGCCGAGTTCTCGTCATCACTTTTTGGAGGTGGGGGAAAGAAGATCTGTGGAATATAAGAGCAATTGCTGTGATTTCTTCCTCAGTGATACAGCTGCCTGGAGTTGTAATTTGTTTTCCTTCATAATTTTAGGGTGGTTTTCTTCCCCTTTTCTGACTATTCCCTGCATTGCTTTATGGAGAAATTACTTTAGACTTGAAAGTGTGTGTTTCATAAATATAATCTGATTAATTATCATTTGCTTTACTTGGTTCCTTTGGCATATCCTCATGACTTTATAACCTGAGTAACCTTTGATGCATGCTCAAAACTCGTTCGCTCCAGTTGACTTAGATTTAAGTAGATGCTTTAAAGGCTTTAATGCAGCAAGATCTCAGTCACCAATGGCTTCAGAGATTCATTAGTTAAGTTCTTTAAGTACCATAAAATGCACGTCAGAAAGCCTATCTGTAATCTGTGGTTTGGCTAGGAGAAGGTTTTTGCTTTCAGTTTGAGGGGATTTTTTTTTTTTTTAACTTTCTTCTCTTTACCTCTTTGAAAATGCTTGGTATTTCTAAATGGAGCACAGTCCTAAAAGTTCCACTGTCCTTGAAAGGAATTTTCTGAATTCCCCTGTGTTTCCATAGCATAGACACCCCCTTTATTGCTGGTTAGGTGGCACTTCAGAGCTCTGGTTTGTGAAATTGCTGGTTGGAAGTCACACAAGAATTTTTGTTTTAAGTTAATGGGAGGCAGAATCAGATTTGGTTTTTGTCAGATTTTAAAATTAAAAAGCCCCACATCAGCAAGACCACAAGCACTTGTTTCATGCCAACCTGTTCTATGATGATATTTCATCTTTTAGCTAGCAGTGGGGATATGATCTGCCACCTTATAAGCAGCTACGCAGTAAAATCTAAGAAACCAGTATTTCCTCTCTTCAATGCTGTGCTCTTACTTACATCCCTGCTCCCAGCGTTAACTTCAGTAGGAGTTTTAATGAGGCAAAAGATTCGTGATTTGACTCACTGACTTTTAGTAATGTTGTTTGAAAGAGAAGTATTGAATTCTCTCACAGCTGGGATTGTCCCGTACTTTTTATGATGAAGAATAAACTTTTTTGAACCATCTGTGTAAAATTCATGTTGTGGTAGTTTTACTCATCTTAAGCAGATCTACCTTCCTCCAAAGAAAACCATCCATTTCAATGGCTTTGTGGTCAACGGCATTAGAAAAACAGGTTGTCTTGGAAAAATACATTTGTCAGTGTTATGCATTGGAAAGGCATTTTTCCATCGTACCACTCATATTCCAGTACTGATGAAAATTATAGCTATTAAGTTAGTCTGCTTTGTCTCAGCCCAACTAGTTTTTTATTGGTAGTTTGTCATTGGATCAGGATGAATACTTCTGCTTGTCTTTTTATCAAGGAAAAACACAAGCAGAATCTATTAACATTTTGCTGTAACAAGAAGCACGGATGCTCTTCCTTTAAAAGTGATCTTTGCATGTTGCTATGCAGTCAACCATAATTTCCTCAAAAATGAACATATTTTGGAAGCCAAACGTGGCTTGCCTTCTACCTACCTCCTTGCATTGTCTGGAGAAATCACTGTTGTTGCAAGTGGGACCAAGAAACCACTGTAGCCAGGGAACCAAATCGGTCTTTATTTGGAGGGGAGGGTGTTAAGAAATGCTAGATTTCCCAGGTTTGCATACTGTAACCAAGACAAAGCATGTGAAAGCAAAAGAACTGTAAGAATGTTAATATGGCTCCAATTGCTGAAACATATGGAGCCAATCATTGGCACTGCCTCAACACAACTGGGAATGGAAATTAGCATTTTTCTCTGAAAAATATGGGATATTTTTTCCTACAGTTTCTCTAATTTTTGTGGCATTTGTCTTGTATAAAAGCAGGGATATTTTCAAGAGCAAAGGAAGGTATTGTAACTTCAATATTGCTTTCTGGTCTTGTTTTTAATGCCTTAAAAATAGGAGAATTATGTGCAAAGAAAGAAAAGCCTGAAGAGGACTTGGTACGCAGTTGAGCATGTTCTCAAACGTTGACACAGTCTTGCTGATCCTACCATGGTGCGCTGCAGGGAGGAACTACTAATAGTTTTGCAAAAAAACATGCTGGTATTTGTATGCTCGTACCCCGACAAACTGCAAGCTTAAGTTATATTTGGGTTGGGATGCGTCTTCTTTCATCTTTAACACAGATCTGAATTTCAGTTCAGTGAGGTGATGAGTGACTTGTAAGAATAAGACTTCTTAAAAATAAGATTTAAAAGCTTTTAAAATCTTAGATTTTGATCATAAGAATCCTTTAATATTAAGAAAACCTATATGGTAACTTTAAAAATAACTGTGCTCCAAAGAAGTGATTGCTTGATTTGTGCTCTGAGGTCAACTTTCCTCGTTCTACCTCCTTCATTCCTTCTCCTCTGATTTTAGAATTGTTCCAAGTGGAGAGAAGAGGGCTTTTTTTTCCCTGCAGCTTCTGTAATTTTTAAAGGAGACTTTTTGCTGCTTTCTTTCCCTTTGCAAAGAACTTTTTCTACAACTTCACTTTGTTTTTATTGCTATTATTATTATTATCACTACTGTTATTCGCTAATGGATCGAACAAGTACATATTCAAGTTTATGCATAGTGACTTAAACATACGTAGAGCTGGTTGCTGGAATATCACCATGTGTAAGCACCAGCAATTTAAGGACCTTTTTTTTTTAATAATTATAGTTAGTGTTTCTTGAACCTTTTGCCTTCAGTTGACAAGTTCCCTCTGTTTCTGATAAAGCAGGTCATCCCTATCATGGCTGACAATAGCACTAGAAATAGTACTTAAACTACTTTGTGTAAAGCGATGAAAGAGAATATATATATATGGTATTTTTTCTTTCTTTCGTTGTGTTTGTTTTGCCATTGTGTCAGAGAGGAAAAGCAACGCAAGGGAAGAGGATGACTTCCATTTTGTAGTAATATGGATTCAATTTCGTTTAAAAATCTTATTTAAATAAAGGCTGTATATTCCTTCACATTATTTGAAGTTATCAACTCAAAATGCGATGCGTTTTGGTGAGCAACAGACATAATTGATTGCTCACCTTATGCACAGCTCCTGTACGCACAGTGACTCAGTGGGTGGCTGCTTTTAGGAACTCTGCAGTATCTTCATTGGTTTGACTGGAACAATTCCAGGTTTGAAGCAGCTCAGAAGAAAATTGCCGCTGGGTTCACTTACATGGAGTGTAAGAACTGGTCGGATCTTCTTCTTTTTTATTTTTTTTCCCTAGGTGGAAAGAGCCAGTTTTGTCAAAACTAAGGCGTTTACGGGAACATATCTCTTTTGATGAAATTTTGCTGGGAAAGAGCCAGGTAGAATTTCTCATGGAAATACGGTGCTATTGCATGTATAAACTTGAATATGTATTGAATATGAAAAGCACTAGTCCAGAGCAGTCCTGCCATGCTGCGTACTTCCCCGGTTCCTGACAATAAATGGCTCAATGGCTCTGAGATGAAGGTTGCATCCAGGCTATTAGCCTTCACAGTGACCACTGGATCTGTCCTCCATGATGCGTTTTGAACCTGTTTATACTTCTGGCTACCAAAGCATCTGGCGACTGTGAGCTGCACAGCTTACTGGGCGTTTCCTGAAAAAGCTCCTTCTTCTGTTGACTTTAAGTCTACTGGGTAGCTTCCTTGGCTGGCAGCTCATCCTTGCATTCCTTGTCACCTCTCCAGATCACTCGTGTTTTCTTCAACAGACCTTTGTTGTCCCATTCTCCACGTGTTGTCTCCGAAGGTGGAAGGTGTTTCACACCTCTGATGGCTTTTGTTACCTCCTCCTGTAACTTCTCTAGTTTGCATATATGTTTATCATGAGAGGAGGTGCCTAGACAGTCAAGCACAATTTCAGATGCAGTTGCAGCTGAGCATAACGGGGTCATTTCTGTCTAATATCCTTACTTAAAAAATTTGTAATGTTCTGTCACTCTGGAGGCCATCTCTCTAGCCCAGGACTCAGTCCCTCCACCCTGGGGACCCCTGTGCCACTGAGCTCCACAAAGACCGTCCCAAGGTGCCACTATTTGACAGTGACAGAATTCTGGTTTGGCATGAAATAGCCACATGCTTTCCCGAAGTGGAGCTCATTAAAAACAGTACATTTAAAATCTCACATTCCTCACTTTTCTATGTATCCCTTACTCTAATAACTCTGATGATAATCTGAGCCTTTCTGAAGACTAAAGTATTGCTGATAGGGATTTCTTTAATTCTGTCCCCAAACCAGCCACCTGGCTTTTGATGAGATATAAGAAGGGAAATAGTTCCCATTTAATACTGCATACAAAAATCTGATTTTTGAATAGAAAAATAGGTTTTGGGTTTGTTTTTTTTTTTTTTCATTTTGTTTTGTTTAAACATGGATGATCCTGACTACTGAGGTATGAAGACAGCATCTGTGTCCTGTCTCCTCTTCTGCCCTCTTCCTGTTACCAACAAAATATCTGATTTTCCTGTGGGGAGATAACAGCTCCGTTTACCTAAATCATTGTATCAGTCACAGTGAAAATGAGAGAGTCAAACTTGCTGGGTTCTTCAGCATGTCTCTGTATTTTCTAGCACATTAACATAAATTAAGGCAATGTCGTTGTTGCCTGTAGAGTCCTCTGATGGTTCTATGAGGTTTAGATTTGACTAATCATAATTTCAGACTATTTTTCTGCCTGTAATGAAAGTTTTTCCTCCAGTCTGGTTCTTTCATTGCATTTCGTCTTTTGACAAAGTACAATGCTGAAGAAGTGTTTTCATTTTATAAAATGATTACTAAATATGAAACATTTCTTTCCCCCCCAAATTGGCAATAAGTATAGGCAATTTTATTTTGAAGGAAACCCCAGAAATTAATTTGAAAATACAACCTGTTAATATTGGTAGGTTGTTCCGCAAATAATGGCAGGGAAATAAGTAGAGGTAACAAAAATGACGAAAACTAACCTCTAAATTACTGTTTAAATTCAAGTTCTCAGCTTGACTAAATCAAAACGGCTGTGCTCAAGTGATGATAGGATCTATTTTCACTTAAAACTATTCTATCTAAATCAGCGGAAATGTGCTATTTGCACAAGCTGGCTATTACGGAGATTGTCCTAAGAAAAACAGCTACCTTTTTGATTCAACAATGGGGATTAAATACTTGAAAAGTACAATTAGCCAAACAGTTGTTATAGTTGCCCAGTTTATTCCTACTTGCAGTGGAGAACAACAAATCGGAGAAGGACTGGCAAAATCTGGATCTAGGCTTCTTAATTCCAGTATTTTGGCTCCAGAGCTCTGGGTTGGAATGATGAGTAGTTTTCTTTCTGTTGAGAGCATGTTTTCTATGCCAAGCTACTTCCTGCAAAAAGAAGGATGATGGAACCCTCTGAAGTTCTCTTGCAAGTGGCATCTGACCTTCACGTGGGAACTTCTGTGGGCTGGTCGTTGGTTCAAATGAAGAGGAGCTTTCCAGTCTGCTGTAAATAAACAACAAAGCATCAAAGGACTCAAGCTATGGCAATACAAACTGCATGCCCTATACTTCTTGTATTGATTACATAGTACTTTAAACCTGTGGACATTTGACACCTCAATCCACTTTCCCAAGTTGTACATCAATTTATCTTTTGTCATAACAACTCGACTTTCAGCACAGATACAGTACAAATGTAGAAAGATGCTTCAGCAAAAATACTAGAAAGGCTTTACAATTTACTTTTGGGGCAAGGGTCACTGACTCCTTTGATATATTTCTTTTCTTCTTTCTGCATGGTTCATTAAATTCCCTGAAAGGACGTTGTATGTTGTGCACATAAATGAAATAGTGATGAGGTCCCATCACTTAGGTCTAGTAACTAGTTTAAAAAAAAACCAAAACAACAACAAACCCCAAACCACTCCACTGTTGAATGGGGCTATTTCCAGCAGGGGAAGAGCACAAGTAGTGTCACAAGTGCTTGTAAGTCTTTGTAAGTCAAATCTGTAAGAATATATTGCACTAGGGAGTTGCAAAGAGCTTTGTTAGATAATTAGTGTATTTATTATGAATTAATAATAATTGATAGATAATGCAGGTCACATTGCTACGTATTGATATATCTAGTGTTAGTTCCGTCATTGTGTTCATGGTACAAAGTGAGCTGCAAGCACGGAGTTTTTCTGCTCTGAAGGGGCAGTTGCTACAGCTGGGAAGAAGAGGTGTTGAGGAGTAGCCTTGAGAATTCAGCATCTCTGACCCAGCACTTTTACCAAGACTACTAGTTACTATACAATTTCTAGGACAGAAATTATAAATTCACATTATCTGTGTCCACATCTCCATTCACATTATTTAATGCAAATTAATGTAAAAATACTATATTGCTAAACATTACAATAACTTCTGTTTTATACTTTGCAACCTGCTTTATTTCCCCGTTTTGCAGAATTTTTCATGTTTTTTACTCCAAGGACTCTCTTGATAACATTATTGTTACTGTTATTAAAAATACTGAAAAGATAAATACCATTATAAATACTTAATAAAGAAGTAACTTTTTTTCTTTATAATTCCTGCAAAAATCCATTTTTAGAAAGAAGGCTTGTTTGTAAATAAATTTTTTCATGAAAAATTGTCATCTTGAGCTAATATTGATGTAGTTAATGGTACACAATTGTTTTTACACCAGCTCTCAGTTAAAATGTTAGACTTTTTCAAAGTCATATTGCATTTGCATAAAATGAGCCTTTGCCATCTCTCCTTTCCTTGCTTCTCAGGCCTTGAGGGAAGCAGGACTAACCCAGGAAGATTAGCAAGGTCACTAAATCTGAACTTGGGATGGATCAGAGCCAGTGCAGTCTGCGTTGATTCCTTCCCTTCAGGATTACAGATGCTCCTTTTGCAGCTGGAATTCATAGGACAGGGGAACTGATAAAGATGGAAAAGACGGAACAACTGAGCAATTTTTGCTGCAGTAACATAATCCCTAGCGAAATCCTTAATGATATCAACGGGATTTAAAAACAACTTGTTTTCTCGCGGCCCGATGAGGTCCTTGCGTAATATTATCACATGCGCTCCAGCCTCTTACTGCCTAGAAATCACAGGATGAGGCAGTGCAGGCATCAGGAACAGTCATCGTGTCTTGTTCTTCTCTCTAGTCTTACGTGGTGATCCCTAAAATATGACCTTGGCATTTACCTGAGTGAAAAGAAATGAAACTGGACTAATAATGCTAGTAATGCAAGTCCATCTTAGTTCATTTTGTGCTGTGAATAAAGACTTTGAGGTCTGCTGCCTTGAAAAACACTTCAAGGTGAAATAGATTATCTAGCAGAAATGCTTGACTCAAGGAAATAGCAAGAAAGGGGAGGAACTGTCTGATTCAGAAGTTAAAACATGTTTTCTTGTTTCCCATTCTTGAAGTCCAAACTTATTATTCTGGTCCTCTTGCTGTTTCTTCCAACTAAATTCCTTCTTTCACTTTTTAATTAAAAAAACCCCAAAATCTCTCCCTTCCTTATACTCATTGTGTTTTCTTTGTTAGATAATTGATAACTAAAACATGAAATGAGTTCAGCTGGATGAGGAATAAAATAACTGTGTAAGAAGGTTGAAGGGGGAAAAGCCTTCAAACAATTTTACTAGTAAATATTACTTTTTATTTGTATTGCATTCAGGATAAAGGAACAGTGGAATGAAAGAATTCTGCATTTGGTGTTTGCCAAGGAAAAAAAAGAGTGTTCTCAGGGATTGCTTGCTATTAATGAGTTCTTACTTTTGCCTGTCTCCTTGCATATTGACAATATTTATTAAAACAATAACCTTTTGCTCATTGTCCCTCCCACTCCAAAGAGTGTTTTGGCTGGCCAGACAGTTCGTGTCAGTGTTGATCTGGTAGCTTTAGAAATCAGAGACGTTATCCGCTAGTTTATTTCTTGTGATACTTATGTATGAATCCCTTAGCTGACACAGATTGAAGTGAGTCTGGTTTTCAGCAGTCTCACTGGCTGCGTAGTTCTCTGGCCATCCCTGGTGTGTCGGTAGGTTTGAGGGAAGCTCTCTGCGCATGACGGATGTCTTCTGCACCCTGACGTGACCCCACGGCAGGGAGGTGCTCTCACAAGGAACTTCCCTCGAGTGTGTTTCGCTAAATGACAGTCTGCTTGGAACCTAATGAAATGTAGAATTGATAGCCAGAATTGATCTATATATTGCTGGCTCCCTAATGCAAGCATAATCTAATGAGCTGATTAATTAGCACTTTTTGAGTGTCTCTGCTGTTGAGGTGAATTAAATGAAATGGATAAGCTCTCTGAAATGTTTGCCTTCGGAGTAGAACGAGGCACCTGCCTCACTCCCATGAAGTTTTCTTCAGAGCAATTTTCAGATTCGAATTTCAGATGATGTAGGGCTTGTAATGAATGCTCACAAGCATCTGTACCTGAAAGAGATGGGCAGAGATAAGAGCTTATTTGGCTTACTCCATTAAATGTTTCCGTTACCTATTTCTTCTTGAATCCTGGAGCTTCTTGCTCAGTAGCCATACCTGGCAGGTTGTTTCTGACAAACCCAGTGGCAGCCGTTGAAGACTGGAAATGGTAACATCCAGACATGCAGCCCTAGGATGCAACAGAGGCCAGAGGTTTTAGCCACCCTGGTAAACCTTGGTTCAGGGAAGCCCCGTTTCAGCAGTGTTAGCTGGGATATCAGGCTGCGATCATGAATAATTGAAGTATGTGTTTTCTTTTGCTGACTTTGTTACTAGTTCCTTGTTATGGTTAGTTTTCTGTCTCGGGACTTGAGCAAGCAAACAAGATCTTCTCCAATATATTGTAACTGTGCATAGATTCTGCTATGGATCAAGCAGGTAAGAAGACCTATAATTACATGTTGGGGAGAAGTCATACAGAGAAGGTCCTTTCAATTTTTATTCAGTCAGCCAATCTTAGTATAACAGATTAGGCAGCAGGGATGGGCTAGTTACATTGTTTAAGCTCTTGGATAGGAAATGCAGCACAGAAAATTGCCGGATCTGGATGCTTATGAACATGAACTCTGGCCGCATTTACATGAAAACAAGGTACAACGAACTCTGGGATTTTTTAAGGCACTGAATAGAGGCTTGCACTTGGTTACAAGAAGGTTGTTAAAACGAAAGGATTTTTCTCTTCATTACATAAGCATGGATAGTGGTGCTTTGAAACCCAGGAGACTCAAAGATACTTACTGAAGAGAGCTGAATGTGTGGAATGAACAGATGAAGTGACCAAAGATACGCTTCCTTTATGCAGCTTTTTTATGGTAGGATCTCTAATCAAGAACTGTTTCAATTGAGGAAGGCATAGTGAGAATTGCAGACTTCCTTGACAGAGATTGTTGTACGACTAACTGAAATTTAATATCTCCTGAGTTAAAAACAAAAAAAGTCTAGAGGAATACTTATAGGCCATTTTATCTACATTTAATTAGATAAAGGTTATATTAATAATTTTAAAGTGATGAATAGTGCGTAGTGCTCACCAAATATTTGGACTTGCATCTGCCTGTGGAATGAAGCCAGGTTAGCCCAAGCAGTCTGATGGTAGTGGTAAGAGTAGAGTTAGTTTGCCAAGACTTCTGCCAATATTTGATTATCTAGAATAATATTAGTCTGTATGATTGACAGACTTTTGACATTTTTTTTCTTTCTCAGAGATGTATTTGTATTGTTTTTCAAAAAGAATTAGGCAATCTTCCCTATTTCAAGTACTAATGGAGTGTATGAATTTTTCAAGACACAGGTAGCCTTCAGAAGACAAACTGTTGCTACAACTGTCCGATACAAGGCATGTGCCATTTGGATGTTATTAACAACATTCTGATGCTTTAATTTTGAATTGTAACCTTTTCAGTAATGTATAGAACATCTAGAATGTCTAAAACAAGTGGGTTTGTTGTAGTAGGAGCTACTACGATAAGTCTTTTCTTAACAGGACCTTAACATTTAAGTGCTTATGTGTACAGTCACCCATCTCACATAATGCAAGATGCCTCCAAACCGAATATTCTGGCCGTACTTGAAGATAGCCTTGATCAGTTTTTCCCAGGGTCCCCAAAGCTTGTTTTCTTTCTGATCAGTCTTCAGATATTTATTTTTCTTCGCACCTCCGGTACCCTCTATTAATCTGTTTGGATCAGGAGGCTTACAGGTCGTTTCTGATCAGAAAACACCTTTAACAGTGGTCTCAAGCACTTCCTCCTTGTTTGTTCTCTGCAAATCAGCTGGTGGAGAAATAAGAGTCTTTTTCAGTTGACCTCTTTAGTGTATTCATTATTCTGATTAGTTGGAGTCATTCTACGTTAATTGTTCTTGAGATTATCATAGAACTGCTTCCTAAAAGGGTGCATGATACATGAAATGGTCCATGTCAGCAAACGGTTGTTCAGTGCATGGTGGGAAGCAGTGGAACGTTTCACAAAGGCCATCTTTAGCATGACTTCATTCTCCACATTGCCCAGGGCAAGCCTATGTCTATTTATTGGCTCTGGTGGGAACACAGCCTCAGTAGATTAAACTCTGCTTTTGTAAATACCCCTCAGCAGCACAGACCACTTTCATTAAATCAGTCAGAATCAGTCAGTTGTGCATTGACAAGCTTCTTAAACATTTGCAAGTCAGCTTTTTCTTGTGTCTCTTAGGGGAGTCCTTGTGCTCCTGTTTCAAGAGGAACCGTTTAGCCATCTCCTTTGAAGTCAGTCTGTGGTTTTGGCACCTTGCAGCAGTGCATGAAGCTCACTTGTTAGGAGGCTTTTTGGGGACGGAGTGGGAAATATCTTTAGTGAGGGCTTTGGAGTTGCCAGCATGAACCCGCCCTTCCTGGTAGGTATGTGGGCAGAATCCTGGTGCCTGGGAGCTGGGGCTTGGGGGAAATATCTGAAAATTCTGCTGCCTGGCCCAGCTATGGCCCTTGTAATTGCTGCTTTTTCTAATTTTTTTTTTTTTTTTAATCAGCTGTTCTCATATTAGAATCAGTCGGCAGCAGCTTTTCTCCTCCTCCTGCTTCCCACTGCTCTGTGAAGAAATGTGTGGCTCTTAGGGATTGCAGGGAGCAGCTAACAGAGCAGTCAAGGAAATTCTTCGTATTATTAAGAAATGGGATGATGGCTTTTTTGCCTGAAGGTAAAACTAAATTTGAGCAGCAGGGGGCATGGAGAGTGTCTGTGAACATAACTGCGGGCTGAAAAGCTTATGTCTTCTCTCTTCTGCACCTTGTTCGGAAGGGCCAGAGGGGAGTTTCAAAGTCAGCTTGAAGTGTGCTGGGTTGCTCGTTTCTAAATCTCCCAGCTCTTGGGGATCTGATTTTTCAATGAGAAGTGGGCAGTGGTAGGATGAAATACCTATTTATTACCTTTTTGTGAGTCACAATGTCATGTGCTTTAAAAGAATGGTTCCTATAATTATAGCTGTATCCGGATGTTATTTTGACCCCTTAGGTTAGTAGCCCAGAGCTCGGCATGCAGCTCCGCCTGGGGTCTTGGGGGAGGCCGGTGCCCTTGGGAGGAGGACTTGCACCTTCTTTTACCCTCCCACTCTCCTCTCCAGAATCCTTTTGTACTCCTAATATTTCTGAATTGCTGCTGCCCCAAACAGGGTCTTGTAGAAAGGATGTTAGCCCAAGAGGCTCTGGCAGATTATTGGCCCCTTTGTCCCCTGCCCCTCAAAGGATGGGATCCCTTAATCTCCTGACTGGTTTGGAGGCGGCCTCCCTGCAGTTGAGGGAGGGATGTGAAGCTTTCCTGCCACCGTCCTTTCAGATACACTGCTGAAAGTGCCTGTAAACATGAGGAAGAATTTCCCCTTCCTACTGGCTGTTGCTCGTTGCTCCTTCGTTTGTCCCAGCTTGTACTTCTGGCTGGTATCGTTGGGGCCTTTGAGTTGGAGCTGTGCTTTCATTTCCTTGTGTCTGGAGGCAGTTTTGGAAATAACCTTGTTCTGCCCTCTCCCCTGCCTCGGTTATCTCGGCAAGGCACGTGGCACAGCCTGTACTCTCTCGCTGGTTTATCTGCACCCAGAGCTCCCAGATCTTCCTTTGTTTCTACAAACACCCGAACCACACGTTGCAAAATGGGGGGGGGGG
>Ga0065711_1028621_pt1 | contig 40117 bp, 25 predicted proteins | sample Hoacrofraction12_FD_59098 | JGI IMG/M metagenome (GOLD analysis project Ga0065711, IMG submission 59098) | Hoatzin crop microbial communities from Cojedes, Venezuela - Epithelial fraction 12 v2 (version 2) | ecosystem: Host-associated > Birds > Digestive system > Esophagus > Crop | place... | reverse complement strand
CCTTATTTTTTTTTCTCCTTGTTGGATCTTGAAGTATGGCCCTTGTTCAGCAGGACCAGATATTCTTGTCCAGGCTTCTCTGAGTCACACTGAATGTGTTCTTTCTCCTGTCATCTTTGGCATCTTTGGTATTTTCTCGTGTCCTTGCAGAAATAATATCAAATCAATATCAAATTTTCGAAAGTGTTTCAGTGATGTCTATGCTCAGATGGCGTGGTAATTTCTTTTGAATCAAAATGATGATAGAAATTAACAGTCAATTCTAATTTACCCACGTTATAGAAAATACTGTATTTAATAAAAAGTGCAAGGCACAACTTGATTTTGTCCAGATCAAGTGAAAGAAACAGACACCAAACCAGCTACATGTATGTGAGTTTGTCCATGTGGGTGTGGTTACTAAAATGCACATTTTACTCTGTAAGAGCAGGCGCTCTTTAAGATCCCAAGCCTATGTTGGTCCTCCTGTTCTGAGCTAATTGATTTTTGATGGAACTGTTCTTCTCCTATGATAAGTACTTATGTGTATTTTCATTGTTTTAAAAACTGAAATACACCTGAAATGCCACTGGGATTTCTGACAATGGTCAACAAGAATGAATTTTTTTGGCGTTGTTTGTTTGCTAATAGGTGATCTGGGTTGCCAAGTCTGACCCACTGCCAAGGTTGCCTTTTCTTAACAGATGATTTGAAATCCTCTTTAGACGTCTAATTTCTGATTGTCCTGTTGAAATAGTATGACTTTTTTTCTTTTTTAGTTAAGAAAACATAAAAGAGATGAATGCTTTCTCACTTCCAATGAATTTAGTCCCGTACTAGAGGTAACACGATGAACAGTTTCTCTTAGACAATCATGAATATTTTCTTCTCAGCTTAGTGACTCTAGCTTTCAACTATTGAGTATTCTAATTCTGTTTCCAAGCAAAGAATTAGAAGTTTATAAAGAAGTGCCTTTCTTGAATAGCTTGAGCTCTTTTGTGGTAGTGCAGTAAAAGCAACGGAGGCTGGGACAATCTCCTGGAAAAAGTCACACCGAGGGTACCCGTTGCAGTTCTAGGTGGACAACTGTTGCACCAAGTGGTAAGAGAATACTGGGCAGCCAGAAATTAGTGAGCTTCTCCTGAAGGTGTTGCCTTTACTGTACTTTGGTTGGACAATCAACTGAATAAAGTTCAGAAAGCATCCAGAAGTGGTCATCCCCAGTCCTCCCCCATCAGCTCTACAGCTCGCACATTAGGTGGGTTTGCCCTGTCAGTGGGATGCCTTAAGAAAACACTAATAGCTTCCAGCTGGGTGGAAAATCAAAACGTTTCGGGGCTGACAAAACTACCAGATTTGAATTTGAAAGCCCAGCTAATGCCTCCATTTTTATTTACCACTCGCCCAGAAAAGATTATTTTCCAATATGTCAGCCTCATTTGGTGGCCACTGGTCTGAAAGTGAAAGTGGAACAAGCAAGCGGGGAAATCTGGACATTAGTGAGTCCGCCCTTTCAAGCTGGTGTGCCACTTTGTGGAATGGCCTTCCCTGAGATTGGGGGGGTCCTAATGACCATTCATCAATGCTCGTTGACTGATCATTGAGTGCCTTCTCATTCAGTTTATCAAGTCTTGCACATAAAAAGTCAGAATAAGCATTATTCAGCTTTGTTAAAGCCAACTAGGAGTAAAATGCTTCATTTGAACCCATTTTGCCCTTGGTTTTTCACTTTGTTAATGCAGTCCTGCTTAAATGAGTGCTTTTATTGGGTGGTTAGAATATCTGAAACTATTAATTCTCTTGTATTGAATAGCTGGTGGCAGGCCAGAGCAGATGGGGTAGAAAACTATTTGGTTGGGTGTATTGCTTTCAATTAGGATCAATGAGGTTTCAGCTCCTTTGAATTAACTCACTTAATACCCACTGTGTGAAGTCACAATGTATCACAACAGTCTGCTGTAAGTAGAGCGGGAAGTTGAGAAGTCCTACAGAAAAGCTTTGAGTTAAATTCTTCCTTCACTGTTAATAGAGAGCTTTCATTAACTACAGATGCATTTCAGTGGACTTCCACTCCCTGCTATTAACCTAGGTTGGTGCAAAAGGCAATCTCTGTACTTCTAAATGGTGATAGTTTGGAATTTCTCTTTTCCATCAGATCCATGTCTTAGCGGCAGTATATCATCCACTGCATAAAAATCTTACTTTTTCCCCCTTCAAATATATGAATATGGAGACTGTTTTGCCTTCTTTACCCATTTTAAAAAATAAAAAGTTGTACAGGATTAATTAAAATCATTTTGTGAAGTGTTTTGACTGATTGTCGAAGAAGGAGGTGATTCCCACCCAGGAAGGTGTAGCATAATGTGCACCATGAAGAAATTGGCCAAAGTTTATCTTCTGGATTTTTCACTCTCTTTGTAGCCCTTTCATTTTGGTATGACACATAATACTGACTCTTGTGATACAGTAGAATCGTTCCTGTGTTAAACCACTGCATTTGCTTTCTTGGAAGAGAATAAAACCGTTTTACAGAGTGGGCCGTCCACCTTTGCTTGGCCTGCTAAAATTTCAGACCTGGTGCAAAAACTGTTAGGGCAAGCTTAAAGTGACTGCATTAAAAATGGGGGTGGGGTGGGGAAAGCAAATAAATATCCACAGATATTTATTCAGGGAGGACTGCCAAATGGGTTGCAGCCTGCCTCAGTGTATTAAATAATGAGAGGGAAAAACTATTCATGCAGCTGGCTGCTTGAGAAAATGCTGAAGTAGTCTCAGATGCACAGGCGTTCTGTTAGCCCCTTCCACGAGCAGACTTCTAGGTGAGAATCTCCAGGGATCCAGGTTTTGTTGACGTGGATCAATTTAAATGGCAATTACTGTAGTCAGATAACAGCTTAAAAAGGCTTTTTACACAGAGAAAAAAGATGCATAATCACACAGCATATGGAAGTTCAATTTCGTGAGCCGTGGTCTGTGGATTTACAATGTACTGATATTAAGACCTACTTTTAAGAGTGAATATTGTTCAGTTTTATTAAAATGCATCATACCTTTGACACGTTACTTTCTACTCTGAAGCTGATTCAGGCTGCACCTATGTTGATGAAAGGTTACGCTTCCAACTGTGAAAATGTTTTTCCTTTCATGTAGAGTACAGCATTAAAAAAGAAAAACAACACAGCAAATACAATACTAACTGACTGGTTTTAAATAGTGCATCAAATAATAAAACAAAAAGAATGGTAAATTCTTTAAAGGCCTTGGTGGTGCAAACTTTGCTTGTTATTCTTTCTCTTCCCCCCTCCTCTTTTCCCCCCTTCATGAAAGCGGTCTGTCATGAAAACGTTTTCATATTTCAGTGTTTCTCTTGGGCTCTCTGACAGTAAAAAAAAATCCATTATAGAGAACTTCATTACGGTAGATATCTGATGAAGAGGAAGAAAAGAGCCGCCTCAAGTAGCAGGCGCATTACATTGTTAGTGCTGGGGTCTGTACTGGGGCAAGGGGAGCTGCTCCTTCGCTTCTTTGATGGTCTTGAATTTGCCAGTCCTGTGTTTGGAGTCTCTCTCCTATTTAAGTGAGGCTTAAGGGTGGCACTTAACAGTAAAAAGTTGTTGTGGAAGTATCAGTAAATTCGGTGACTCATTTGCCTTAAGTGAGAAATATTAATGAGTTCAGTCCAGATATTGGAAGGGTTGTTATTTTTTGCTTAATTTCGCATGTGCGTCCTTTTCCTAAATAGATCCTTATCGGGCTCTGTGGCAGCTAGAGGAAGGAAGAGGAAGGCCTGAGAGCAGAGTTGTTCCTGCGCAGCAGAGGCAGAAGATAGCATAACGCAAAATCAGGGGGATGCATAAAGAAGTACAGAAGGATGAGCCTTGCACTGACAAGAACGCAGCTCCTGAAGATCTGACTGGGAATCGCTGCCTTTCTGTATGGGTTTAAACGTACACTCCAAAGGCAAAGTCAGAACCAGGACCTGCGTGCTAATTGCTGGAGAAATACTCGTTACTGAAGGGAGAAGCTTTTGCGAGTGCTAAATAGGAGGCGAGTTTTAAAAACAAGGTATTTTTCCTGGTGCCTGGAATTTTGTGCAAGGCTATACGTGCTACAGAAGGCATGCGAGTCAGGCCTATGTTTCTCCTAAGAGGCAAAGATGTTTTACAAAGGACTAAAGAGGGACTGCTGAGAAGAAAATAGCCAGCTTTAGATAAAGCACTATAACAAAGACTTGTAGTTTTATGTATCATGGTGTCCATTAAAGCTTAATAGGGAAGAGTGCATTGAACCTAGCCAGGCATACGTTATTCATGTGAAGGATAAACATTTAAGGGGTGTGCAAAATCAGAAATTGGGAGGACATGATTGTTTAGCTTTTGAAAAAGCTTTACAGGGAAGATTTTGTTTTCATCCCCCATGGATCACCATGCAAGGTAAAGGAGAGTAAGCTGCAAATGTTTGGAACGTATCAATGCAGGAATCCCAGGGGGTTAAAAGCACTATAGTAAAATAAAACTGGTCTGCTTTCTAAGTGTGTTCTATTTTACACATACTACTGAGAATCTGAGAAAGGGAGTGATTTTGATACTCCGTTCACTACAGTAAAACAGCATAATAATGACGAGTGTGGGGAGGGTAGAAAGAGGAGGGGGGACTCTCTCGTATATCCTCGTGCACGTTTTGAATTTCCAGCTAAATAAACAAACGTAGTCCTATGGTGTGCAAAATTATGGCTGTTAAAATAAAGAATGAATTTGCTTCCACTTTTGGAGGAGAGCTGATTCAAAGTGATGCTTTTTTCTTTAATTGTCGTCAGCAGAAGAAAGGGTTAACTTTTAAAGAAAAAAATGAATAATTCAGTGTTTGGCTTATCACTCTGCATTCTACTTTCTATTCTTTGGTCATCTGGAACTTGGTGTGAAAGGTAGAGTAAAAGGAGTCAGCTGAGGGGAGCTGGGGTTGTGATAATTTGCACACACATCGCTGTCATTGTTCTGCCTGAAGAGACAGGGCTGGGTTCAAGGCCACATGTGCTCCTGTCATCATTCACATTTCTGCTCCAAGTGCAATACAGAGTGTCAGCTCTCCATCTGTCTTTGCCTGGCAAACGCACGCGCCCAGCATCCTGCCTCCAGCGACGCTGCCACAGCCAGTTCTGATGGCCCTCCTCGCTTCTCTCTGTTCATTCCAGAACAGGAGGCACTGAGCCCGAAATAAGCTTGCTTTTAGGAGAGAGCCATTTACAGTGTGGTATATTTTATCCAAGGATGCCTGGTGAGTGGAAATTATTGCAGCTCTTTCGGTTTTAAATGAGGAAACTCTAATTGTTTTTTGATAGTGGTTTTTTTTTTTCTTTTTTTTCCCCCCTCCTCTTTTAATATCGAGTGTGATTTGCAAGCTGATGCTGGTATGGAGCGATCGTGGATGCTAATTCTGTTGTGTATATGTTTGGGGGAGGGGAATTTGTGCGAGGGAACTGCCAGAGATGATACTTACAGCAGGACTGGTTGTTTCAATGGAAGGGGATAGAAATAGCAGAAAGTCACCGGCTTTGTGGGTGCGGGTCTCTGCATGGGGGGGATCATTTCTGAGTGAAAAGAAATACAGCTTCGGGCTGGCTTTCACGACTGTCAGCTGCACCTTGAAGCTGCAAACATTTGATCGGTAGAGATCATTCACAGCGTTCACCCATCAGCTGAAATTATCTCTGTGAAAAGCTGTTTGTGTTAGAGAAGTGAAGGAGATTTATAAAACAATTTATTCCAGCGTTGTCCTAAGTCGTAGTCCTTAACTGTCATCAGGCAAATCACTGGGACATGTTGATTCAAAATAAAACAATAAAAAAATCTGCTGAATTAGAGGAAATGCTGTGGAGCTGGAAATTTTAGTACGTCGGTTTCCTCAGGAAAATATTATCCTTGGATCTTACGAGCGCTTGTCTAATTGATAAGTGTTATTGCCAATGAAAATGGTGGTTCTATGCAGGATGATTTGTCTGAGGGGTTCTGTGAGATGCTTGACCACGACCGAGTGGATTGAATTTGGTGTGTTTTGTTTGGGTTTTTTTTTTTTTTTTCTTCTTTGGTGAGGACTGAGGAAAGCCATGTGCCTGATTGTAGCAGCCTGTGTCTCTGGATAAAAAAAGACAGGGCTAGAGATCCTACAGCTGGCTGGTTCTTGTGGATTATTTGGGTAGGACAGGCAGAAGAGGCTACGCTTGATCACAGAGAGTCTGTACACCTCGCAGATGGTGTTTTGAAACAGTATCTGCCAGTTTGCTGCAACCACAGTTGCATGTAGGTATTGCCAGTTGTTGGAAGAATGTTTTCCTTTTAGGATTTTTATACACGGCCGTACCCTACTGCTGGTATGTTTGCTGATCTTCTGGTTGTAACAAGAAAAGTAGGCTCTGTTTGCTCAAAGCGCAAGGCTAAGAGGATTTATATGGTTGAAATATGGGCAAATTAATTTGCATAGATAACAACTGAGGACTATGAAACGTCAATTTAACCCTTTAAACGTCAAATTTGATTTGCCTGCGCTACATTCCTGGGAATGTGGTCTTCATTATAAATATCGTGGTAATTCATTAACTTGGAAAACTGCATTCTGCATAATTTGAATCCACTGATGTTCCTCTTATTTTTGTATGAAACTCATCTTCTCATGCAGTTTACTGTTTCCGTGTTCTATCAAGATATTTAAATGTACTGAAATGACACAGTCTTAGCAGTTTTGATCCTTGTGTGCGTTATTTGGGGCTATTGGCAAACAGTGTTGGAATGCCTAGAGTGGAGGTTTTTGAAAACCTATTAAGCCTTTGACATTTAAATTACTTAACCTACCTGCTGGTTAAAATTTCATGCATCTTTAATCAAAATGGCACGCGCTACACGCGAGTATGTATACCCTTATCAATACTCGTGAAGCTTTACCATTAAAGAAATCTTTAATTTCCAGCATTCTCTTCAAGCAGTAGCAAGCAGGAAGTGTGTTTTAATGTCAGCTCGGAGTGTTAGAAAACCTTGCACTTGGATACAGAGAATACACTAACAGCTGTGACTGGGAGCATGTGCCAGAATGGAGATACTTGAACAGATCTGACACTTGGCTATTTTTGACACCCATCTGCACTTTTTTACTCTCCTCTAGGATGAACTGCCTCTCAATCTGTTCACAGCATATTTTAGCCCTTTAATATTGTGGTGTTGGGTTTTTTCAAATGGGCATTATTAGCCATCTGGGGCAGATTTTGTATTTTAAAAGTAAGCACATTATGTACAGGAGATTAAAAGGATGTGTATTTTTATGTAATCTGATATTATGTCAGTGCCTTTTGTGTATGTGTGAAGTCTTGATTTCAGAAGCATCCCTTTAGTGATTCTGACATCTGAAGTCCTCCTTTTGGGGAAAGAAGAGGAAGTAATAAAGACGAGTTCTGGCTTATGTGTAGCGATAACACTTGTACACAAAATGAATTCGCCCTTCAAAGACGAACTGCTCATACTGTTAAAATTGCAACTGGCCACTCACCTCCTCGCTTCCCTGTCAGGGCAAAGCGAGGGTTGCTAATGAAACGCTGTAAAAGCGATTCAGATCTCTGTTAAAGCATTACTGCAACTCTGAGAAAAGTCTCTGGAAAGATAATCCCGTTAACATGCTGCTAGGAGTAACCAAGTTAACCATGTTGTCATTCTGTGTAGTGAACTCTAGGAAGTGCTTATCTCTAAATAATTGATGCTGGGGGAACAGCGTTCAAATCTAAAACCGTACATCGGTTTGCCTGATTACTGTGAATGTGTGGGTTTTGTTTTGATTTTTTTTTTTAAAGAACTGTTTATTCTGGACTTTATTTATGAAACATTACAAATCTATCAGTCATTTTATAGTACTTTCAAAGAACAGATGTTGGCCTACAAAATGCTTTATTATTGCCCATGGCAGTATTCAGCATGGTTTCCTTAAAAGGACAATCAGTGATCACAGTCATTGTAGCCCAGAAATAATGCTGCTCTTTCAGAAGATGGCCTGGTATTAGGTCAGACCACCCTTTCTTTACTTCTGCTCTCCAGATGTGGCTGTGACTTTTTTTTTAAGTTCATGTTTCAAAAAAAAAAAATGGGTTTGTTTTCAAAATCTGGTTTTACTTAAGATATCTCCATCCTGGAGTGCATTTCATAAATTGCCCACATATTTTTCTTAGCAGAGAACTTAACTGGCTGTAATTTTTAACACATGGCCACATCATGTGATATTTTCAAAACATTTGCACATAGCTTTAAGAAGGTCCCAGCAGAAATGATCCATCATCTCACAGCCAGCCCGTTCCTTAACAGCATATCTGCATTTTCCATTTAGCAGAGCTATATATTATTAGCTTACATTTTGGGTAGTAAAACAGTGCATTGCTGATTGTAAAACATGGACTTTATTATCTGCTGAAAATTGATTTGGCATTTATAGCCACTGTGTACTAGACTGGCTTTCTGGTTTTAACATTAGTGCTTGCAAGTGATGATTTGTTTAAAGAACAGAAACAAAATTGCCATGGACATAACTGTTAGTGTCCTAGTAACTGAACATTTGGATTATCCACCTGTTTTTTAAATACACGCTGCTAAATGCTGTTATACAGCAAAAGTCTCCTAACAGTCCATTAACCAACTTGTTCTAAGTTGCAGTTGCTATGCTGTTACATTAGGACAATTCTGTGTCTTACAAAACAAGTTTCCTGCCAAACGGGGAAAATGTGTCTGGAAATACTTAAGTCCGAGTGCTAACCTTGCATCATTATTCCAGTCATCCTACATAATGACTTTATCTTCTTCAGGCTTTGGATAGGAGTGATAAGCTCTTTCCCTGGGAGGACCGTGGGTCACTCGTTCTTCAGATACGTATCGTAAGGTTTGGGAGACGATGTATAATGACTTGCTTTTCAAAGTATTAAAGTTCTTCTTATTTTATGGTAGTAATAAATTCCAAAGTCTGCATGACATTATTGCTCTTATTTTCAGCCTATGGGGTTGTGAACAGCATCTTGCTACGTATGCGTGGAAAGTAACTAACACATCATGGGAAGCAGATCATGCTGCAGAAAGCTAATCATACATATTTTTAAGTAGGGTCCCAAACACTCTTTCCCTGTGAAAATTTAGTGCTTCAACTTAGACCCTTAGCTGGAGAGGAACAAATGAATCAGTTTCTCAGGACTGGTGCTTCCTTGGTGTGCACAGGGTGTTTAGCATCAATCACATGTTGATTTTAAGATTTTGGACTCCACACTAATACATGATTGCTGGTTAAGGCATGATCATCGTCACTTGCAAATCAATGTGATCTGTGTATATGCAACTTACAAAAAGACTTGAATACAAATTTTGGGTAAAAAATTCTAAAATGATAGGATACGCTGAAAGTATAAATAGAGAAGTTGATACAAGTAAGAGCAGAAGAAGACATGGTCTGTGGTCCTGTTCAGGACCTGTACCTATACCTGTACAAGTTTTCTGGTTTGTTTGCTTCATCCTTTTTTGGTCCGAGTGTGTATGCCAAGGATAACTCTACAAAAAATCAGCTGAAGCCTGCTCTCTCGCTGTCGGGTCACAGATGAAAGCGAAATGCACAAGATGACTTCTGCACTTGAAGCGGTAGCTGGTTTCCAAAGCCAGAATTGCGTGCCTGTGAATTGCCCTCAGCTCTCTCCTCGTTCCAGGTACGCCACTTCAAAGTTTCCCGAGCATGTCGAGCTGCATCTGTGCATGCGAAGATCTGTCTCCGTATTGACAGGGTTAAGCAGGCCGGTGCTGAGTTCACGCCTGCATATGTCTTTTGGGGATTTTGGGAGGCAGTTCTGTATCCGAGTCATTTGCACAGTTGGATATGGTAGGTAATCTCGGAGGATGCCTAATGTGTATTTAGAAACGTTGGTGTCTTCACAAGTGCAGGCTTACTTTTAGTTCCCAGAAACGTGTGTGGTGTAAAACGCAGCACAGAGCCAGCGATACTGAGACAAGTAGAGATTAAATCGGGAAATCCGTAGGGCACGGCAGTGCTTGGATTTTTACTTGTAGGCAGGCACAGTCTAGCCATAGTGGCCCGCTTGGCAAGGCTGATTTCATTCAATATCCCGCTACGCTAGCTCTGCATTTGCACAGTTCCTCTGTGAGGCTGGTGAAACCTTTGCCGTGCTGTACCATGCTATCTGTATTCGCTGGCTCAACTCTCCAGGAACTCAGCCGTCTCTGCACCACGTTGCATTTTGCGATGTACATCTGTTCGTTCTGCCTCTTGTACGCGAGAGTCACCAGGCGAAGAGTGGGACCAGCGCAGGAGCCGCTTCCTCCTTGCTGCTGTTGATCTCAGGCCTTGGTCCCTCCTGAAACACTTCCTGCTCGGTCCATGGCCAGGACAAGAGGTCGGTCCATGGCCAGGACAAGAGCCATGGAGATTACTCCCATCCAGAAGAAGCCGCTACTGGGCTGTAGCTTTCTTCCCTGCTGAGAGAATATGTTGCAGACCTGAGCCTGAGCAAGCAGAAGGGGGATTTGAATTCATGTCTTTCACTTACAGAGTGAGGATTCTGCTCGAAAGGCTTGAATAAAATGAAAGTTCACCTCTTCTATCTCGCCTAGCTATGCCTTACACAAACCGGTTCTAATTGCCGATCTGAAGGTGAGGATCTGGACATCTTTTCTGGAGGAGGGAGTAGTACTGTGGATCCTATGTCTCCAAGTTACTGAGGCTCTTGAAAGGCAGGAGTAAAGCATCCTGTCTCCAGTGTTTCCCTGTTGGTGAGCTGTAGGCAGATGCTAGTTAAATATAACTAACTTTATATCATCTTTTCTGCCATGAGCTGTCTACAGCTACCTAATGGGAGGGTGTAGAGAAGATGAAGAGAGCCAAACTCTTCTCAGAGGTGCATAGCGATAGGATGAGAGGCAAGAGGTGCAGTAATGGACCATGATAAATCCCAGGCAGATACCAGGAAAAGAACTCTTCACCATAACGATGGTCAGACTCTGAAACAGGTTGTCCAGAGAGGTAGTGGCGTTTGCTTTACTGAAGACACCATATCAGACAAACCCCTGGCAGCCTGATCTAACTGAACATGCTTTGAGGCAGAAGGGCATGAACTATCTGATCTCCTGAGATCATTTCAGCCTGCATGACCATTCTGTGTGCTACTGGATCTGTCAGCTGTTTTGGATACCCAGTCTGAGGGGCTTCAGCCCGGTGCACTGTCAGGGAGAGCAGAGCAGTCCATGGCACTGGCTTTTGTGTCGTGTTTCGGGGAAACTTCAGCAGTGTTGAGCTTCTGGGCACCTACAGTTAATTATTCATTGAATCTGATCTGAAACCATTACGTGATCTGTAAATTGCAGAATGAATTTTGCCTTTGTGTGCTGGTAGAAGAGCAGAATTGTCAGACTCGGTGATGGCTGAAAGGGCTGCACCTCCTTCCCGTGGTAGCTCATCAAGCTATGCTTCCACATACCAAAGCTGAATGTATTTCTCTGTGCTGTTGGGTTGTTTTATTTTTTTCCTACTAGTAATTTCTTCTTTACTGCCAGTTACAGGCAGAATATGGTGAAATAGCCTCATTGTGAGCATTAGCTGCAGAAGAAATTGAGAAAACAAGTTTCTGGAGACCTTGGGATTTGAGAGGTGTCGCTTCAACTGGAGATTCACTTACCTCTTGGTTTTATCCTTGTGCTGCAGCACACTACCTGGTAGTAATGTTGTTGCAGCTGGTTTAGGGCTGTAGTGTCAAGAGACATCGAAACAGTCCAACTTCTAAGAATCTCCTGCCCAAATTCCTATGGCATGAAGCTATAGCCTTATTTGATCTTTTCCATGATGTTGCATAATGAGTTGTGCATTTAATTCTACTTCTTAAAAATAAAACAACTTCATTTTCTTGCTCTTGGGATCTGGCAATCTTGTGGAATTTTAATGAGGAATAACTACCTGGTAGGACCCACACATCTGAATTAATTTAAATTATCAAGCTAGCTATTTCAGTATTAATGTGGATATATGTTCTGGAACAGTGCCTGCAACATAACCATGCTTTTAAACGGGTACAAAGTGTAAGTCAAAGGTGTCAGGAAATCTTTCTGAAGTTCGAAAGGAAATACCGTCAGCAGTGGACACAATTATTAAGAGTACTGCTCATATGGTTCTCATTCATTATGGACATCCCTTTAGAAGCAGACTGTAACAACCCTTGCAGCATTGTACATATTGACTGACAGAAGTGTGGAAACAGAAGAGCAAAAGGAATTGGTATTGATCACCTCTTGGAGGAGCGGCTGAGGAATAAGGAAGGAAAGTGTATTTTGGTGACCCTTCAAGCGTACTGCAAGTTTGTGCAGAACTGGTGTAGGGTAAGGCCTCTATCATTCTTGGTTAAAAATAGGGGTTTGCTGTAATAAATGTAGATATGAGAAAGCAGTATTTGCATATTCTTAACCGTTTTCCAGCGAAGTTAGAAATGATAATTCAAGAAGCAGGAGTGTGTTTCCAGCTTATTGATACATCTTTTGTTGTCTTCTGGGGGTTAATGCACTATTCTGTCTTCTATAAGCCATTCAGCAGCACCTCTAAAATTTAACTTCGTACCCTTTCAGTTCTAATGACCTATCGGAATTTTCTTCATGTGCTTATAATCTACTTCTCGAAGCCTTGGGAGCCCTCCTCTGCAGCTGTAGTCCCCCCTTTCTCTGGTTCTTCTGGCAGTGCTGGGTTCACTGTCTTATTCTGCTCCTGTTTTGAAACCACATCCTGCTAAAGGAGTAATCTGGTTTAGCGATGCAGGGCCTTTCCCCTTCCTTCTTTCAGATCTCTCCTTCCTATGTGTTCTGTGAGTCATGCAAACACGCGTGACTCAAACAGTCTTCCTGCCGCAAGATTACAGTTTGGAAAATGTGTGCACTCGAATCATACAAAAATACAGCTATAATTTGATTCTTGCTTCTGAACTGTGCATTCCAGATATATTCTGGTGGCCCTTTTAAGCCAAGGCAGCAAGCATGTGTACACAGCCTTGAATTTTCATTGTAGCTATTTTATAATCCAAATGAATGACATCTCCTTTGACTTTCCTATATGTGACTTCCCTGTATCATTCCTTGAATTTTCAAGAGAATCTTTTTTTTTCCCAAGCATTTTGTGCCTCACAGAGCACCAGCCACATCATTCGTGATTAGCAAATAAAAATTAACATTTATTGTTTTAATTTTAGTTTTCCAGTCCATTTCACCACATAATTGTTGATTGCGTAATTATATCTGCTGGCTTTGCGTGCACGTATTTGTATTCTAGTTAGGAGAAAGCTGGCTAACCGCAGTTTAGAGGAGGTCACTTTCTGTGGACAATGTTACTATTTATTCTGGCTACTTTCTTTGCTTGGAACTGTACAAGGTACGGTATTTTTGACCTTGTAACTTATAAACCACCACAATGTACAAAAATGTTCTTTAAAAAACAGCGATGCAACAACCTTGTTCTTTTTGAGAAGGAATTGGGGTTTGTATCAGTTTTGAAAGTACACACCGCGAAACACTGAGTGAACCATAAGGACCTTGAGAATTACTAACACAGTAAGGAAAGCTGAAAGATGCTCGTTAAAGCAGCCTTGGCTATGTCTATAAAAGAATGGGTAGAGTTAGATGTCCAGCAAGGTCAGATGGCACTGTTATGGAATAGCTTTGAAAGTCATCGATTTTCTTTTTGGAAACTCATTTGCAACAGAGTTTACTGCGTCTTTGGAGTTGGTGGTTTTAGTTTTCAGTTCGCCACTGGCAGAGGGAGGGCAGTGATAAAACTCGGTTGCTGGAATTCAGGTGGTTCACGTTGGTAGAGTTCATTCTTCCACGGCGCTGCGGGATGTCCTTGCTCGAGGGTCCTGCAAGAGAGTGAGAGCCTTTGTCGATGCCATTCATATTAGATCTTGGAAGTAATTTAAATTACTTTATTAAGGTCAATATTTGATTGCTTTACACTGAGATCGACGTTAGACCACATTGCATCTTCAGTAAAAAAGGGACAGTCCTTTGCAATTTTTAAAGGGGATCTGTGCAGTAATGAGCGCATATTTCAATTTTCTGAATTTCTAATAGTCAGTGTGAGCACTTTATTTTCCCTTTGCAAATGGAGGAGAAACGAGACTGTGGCCTCTGGGAATATTATTTGTTGTCTCGTTAAATTTTTAAATTATTTTGAAGAATGCTCCTCTTGTTTGGTGAATTTCCTTGCATTTCTCTTTGCATTATTCTCTGTGGTTGTAAAAGCAAATCTGTATTTGGGTTCTCTAATAAGCAAGGCTGCTGCGCCGGAGATGAATCTGGGCATGAAACTTTGGTTGAGAGCTTGGTATGAAAACAGTCTTCAGAGCGTGTGTAGCAAGTTCTGTGCCGTCTGAGGGAGAGCCGGTGTTGCAGTCTTCCTTCCTTTGCCGTCTTCAAACCTCTCTCCATAGGCAGAAGAACCACGTCTGGGGGAATAAAGGTTGGGTTTGCATGGCTGCTTCTCACGACAGCTGACCAGCCAGGCTTCTTCCTCTGACATGTCAATTGGTAGAGCAGTAATTTCCAATTCCTTTCATTTTGAGGAAGAAAAGCAATTATATTTAATCTTCAGAGACTAGCAGAAATGGAATTCTTTAGTTTATGCTGCCTTAAAGCTTTTGCTTCAAACCACTGTTGAGAGTCTGTAAAAGCTCCAAAGATGAAAACGCTACCCTACATTTCAGGTATCGACCAGCATCCCTCTGTAGAGACACAAGAGAAATTATACACTCTCTCCTTAGTTCACTTCTGTGTTCTTTTCAGAAAGAGCTTTGTGGATGTTGCTGACTAACTTGCTTTATCTTGAAGGAATACAGAAATTCATGATGCCTTGATTTCGTCCTGACACCAGCAAATACGATTGCATGGTTTTGTCTGGGGCATTGGTTCAAGAAAGAGTGAGTGTCTCTTACTTAATCACCAGGAATGCGTAATAGTTTTGTCACAAGTGTTTTTCTTTTTGTAGGCTGTAAGTGTTTTTGCTGTCTTGCCACGCCAGATATAGAATAGATGCCTTGATGAATTACCCAATGGGGATTCTGCTGCAGAAATTGATGCTTGCTAAATCACAATCAGAGCACTTTTTTTTGTCTCCTTTGGTCATTACAGTAAAGCTGCTTAGTTTTAAATAGGTCTGCTTACAAGTCTGGGATGTACACACATTGTTGCATGCAATTGCTATGTTTTGGAGGGCTTTTTGCCACAAAATATTATGATGATGCAGATGTTCTGATACTGTTCTTTAAAACAGTTGATTGCAGATCTGATGGTGAAAGATGATCAGCAGCTAGCATATATCATCGTCTTCTGTTCCGAACAGGTTCCTTTGGGAGTCAGCTGTACTGTTTCGGTATGTTGTAATTAAATTGAGTGCTGTTTAGGTGTCAGAAATTACTTTATAATGCAGGATAATGGACTTAAATAGACTTATTTGCACAATGCAAATCATAATCTAGCAAATTACTCTTAAAGACAATATATTAAGATTCAGAATACACCCCCACCCCCCAACCCCAATATTCAGAAGGAAGAGAAAAAGGAAAAAAAATTGACATGATTTCTGACTCAGTCCCTAGGACATCCTTATATTAGAGTCTATCCGGACTTAATAGATGCTAGAATAATGCATGTTATTTGTGAATAAAAGTCCCAGAGTCATTTATTTGAAAGTAAAAGGTAATTATTTTATATTTTGTTTAGGAATGGATGGGTAGGGGGAAATCCCTGTCAACTAGACCTTTAATACTTGAAAAAAATAATGCGTGTACATAGAACAGATAACTTGAATAACTAGCTCTTGTGAGATTTTTAGCGATGTTAATTTGCAGAAAAGTTCATGTGGGTTGTGAATACTCAGCATCTTGCAGAATTAGACTGTATTTATGAGAAGGCTAATGTTGTTAGGAAAATAATGGATTTACATGCATAGTGAGAGCTGTTTGTAAATCAGCAGGTGGTTTCTAAAATACCAGAAATTAGCAAAATGTTTGCTCATGTGATTTCTTTGTGAAAAACAAATGTGTTTAAAAACACTTGAACATTAAAACTTCAAATGAGAAAAGCTGATTTGCTTTTATTCAGCCATGTCAGGTCTATCTTATTTGTGGTTTGAATACGCAGACTCTTTGTTTTCAGTCTTGGGGACCTCATTTTATCTTTTGAAGGGCCCAACAGGACGGGGGGGTGGGGGGAATAATTTTCTTGCAGACTATATAAATCAATAGGAGGCATATTTCTATGAATAGATAGGAAGAATTCAGATGACACCAGAAAATTTGTGGTTTAGTTTTATATGTGTATGCACATATTTTTATACAGAATACTAGATTACATTTCTCTTGAGTCATATAAAACCTGTTTGGGATTAGAATTCATTGACGATGCTAAGCAATATTAAAATACTGTACTTCTTTAGAATCGTACATACAGGCCCAAGCAATTCTTTAATCATGAAAGTCAAAGAATGTCATATCTCTAATAAAAAAAATTAATCAAAATCCTATAAACTAATTTGTCTGTGAGCCATTTTCATACTCTGATTTAAAACTAAACCCTGCCCCCTACCCTATAAATGGCCGTTGAATTGTGTGCATCTTCTCTGAAAAGGTTTCCAGTGTGGTGAAAAAAGGAATTCAGTTCAAAGATCTTTAATCCGGTTTCCTCTGTTTTATTTGGTTACACAGAAAATCTTACCCTTCGCCGCTGCCCCCCAGTTCTTCATTCGCCAGTAGTACTGAGGGGGAAATTTGTGCCGCGCTACTTATACATAATTTAAAACAATTGTGCTAGCTTTAAACCCAAAGTCTTCCTTCATCTATCATTTATCTCATGATGTTATCTTTTGTACTCGGTACCCTTCAGTAAGCACAGCCTGACACGTCTTGTGGCCTTTACCTTCTGTGATAAAAAAGATTGAAAAGATGCTTGGCACCACCTGGTGAAGATGAGGCAACCCTGGAGAACTGTGCTTCAGGAGCAGGTGACTGATGCTGAGAAATGTGCCAGTCTAGGGTCACAGCTGAAGGTTTGTAGTAGGGAAGGGGGAGGGTAGGGAAGGAAAAAAAAAAGAGCAGGAACATTAATACATCTTCCTGAGGTTTGATGGGACATATACTGCCTACTGTTCCATCTGGTGCTTATGATAGCATGGCATATTAGCATGCTGCAAGTTCATAATGTATTCAGGGCGAGAAAACACCACTTGCATACCAATTGAGGCGTCCTCTTTCTCGGAGCTGCCTTTGAATTTCAATGATGTTTATGCCTCCTAAGCCATGACTGAATGGAGCGTTTCCGCTCGTGGAGGAATAACGGCAGTGAGGGGCTCTGGCTAGTGGGGGGTTTCTCTCCTCTCTTTTTATTTTTCTTTGGTTTTTAGTTTTTTTCCTGCTCTCCCCTTCAATTTTATTTTGTTCGGGGAAGCTTGAAGATGGGTTGAGGTTTCGGACAAGCTAATTACATAGGATCTGTTAATATTACATTAACTTCTTTTTAAGGTTGTAGTGTATTGTCTTTTTGCTCATCTCAGAATGGTTAAATGTACTTTTTATGGCATTTTGATGAAATTACTCTAAAAGCAGTGTCATGAAGCATTTTAGAAAATAGCACATTGCAATTCTGCTTTATATTCAGATTTCCCGTATTGATAAATTAAAGAACAAACAATACCCTGAATTCTGCATTTCATGGTGAATTATTTGGGCCCTGCATCATCAAAGGCTTGATTTTAACTTGAAGTGTGCTACCGTAATGCGAGAAGTATCTGAAGTTGAACAGGTATTTAAGTCTTTGTGTAGGAGCGAGGTCTTTTTATCGATCCCTTGCAGGAAATGTGCTGATATATTCGTTTTACTTCTCTCTACCCTGTCCTCTTTGAAACTGTGCCGAGACTGACACTTGACGGGTGACAATCTCAAAACTGCACTGTGGAAGCTCTCGACTGCACATTTTGTTTCTGAACTTGTCAAAGATTGTGATCCTTTCATGGCTCAGTGCTGTGAATGGCTCTGCAGCCCTCCTTCCAGTAGGTTTTGAAAGTGTGAAGTTTACACACAGGGCAGGGTATTTGATGTGGGATTTTCAAGCATCTGGAGTAATACATGAGTACTAGTCATATTTGCCTTTGTTGGTGACTCTGCTTCTAAACTGCTTCACATGTTTCGAAAGTCCTATCCCAAAAAGGGAAGCTAAGCTTGCTGCCTGAAGAGGGAAGAATATTAAACCGGTATCTCGCTTAATGAATGCATTTGGTATCTAGTCCCCTACCTGCACAGCTGGACTCTTGCTCCTGCCTAGAACTGACTGTGGTTTGAGGCTTTAGCTTAATCTTTAATGCATATGACTGGCATGCTAATATAACTTTAATAAAAATGTACTAGGTAGCACTTTGAACTCCTTCACTCTTATTTAGTATTAATCCACTTGATTATTAGAAAAGAAAAGATCTGGCTGTAGTTCTGATCCTTTCTTTCGAATATATCCAGCCGCGACTTCTATAAATATATATTTTTAGACAGTAACTTATCCACTCTTGCATAGATAAGAAATGAGAAATGCATTAGTCATCTTGACAAAGAATAAATTGACTTCTTCTGGTTCACTATCTGAATATCTGTTGTCTTATGGCTTAAGAACATTCCTTGTTTATTGATAGTGCATTTAGACTTAGATATTAATGTCTTGGCTTAAATGCTAATTTTTTTTTTTACTTATTATGTTCAGGAAGGCTAATGTTACTGAATAGGAATGTGGAGGAGGTAGTGTGGGTAATTCAAGCAAGTTTAGTCAGCACTTACAAGATTCTTGAAATGTTTCTTGATGTCCTACAGAACTGTTAACATCTGCACGGCTTGTCAGAAAAGCCACATTTATTACAGCTGTGTGCTAGCTAGAATGCCAAAGAAAAGGGGGGGGATCATAGTTAAGAATGAAGCAGCTGGCTTTCAGTACAGAGATTTATCATTTTGCTCTCATTACAGACCAACAGTAAACTCTGCTTGGACTCTTTTGCATCAGCTTCTTTGAGATGGCAGGTTGAAGGCTTGGGAGTTTAGCTATCAGTAGATACAGTCGAACAAAATACACACAGTTTGAAAGAAAACAAAGCTTTTAGATAAATAATCGCAAGTGAAGTTCAGCATTTCGAGGAGTTATTCCGGTATGAGGTAGCATGACGCAGAGCATGTATTCACAGTCTACATTTGAGATGGTTTAAAAAAAAAAAAAAAAGAGAAAGCTAGATTGTTTTAAACAATAAGAAAAAGAAACAGAAGAAGTGGGGGGGAAATAAATGAGCAGGCTGCTGGCTCCCTGCAGAACCAAGGAGGCTGTAGAGTTTCTTGTCCCCATTATTGTTTTGGGTTGCTGGAGGGAAGGAAGGTATGTTCAGAGACTCTGGAGATCCCAGGCCGGACTGACCGGTGTAATAGTGCCTTGGTGTGTTTGTTGTACCTCTTCTCTTCCCGCTTTTGTGCTAGAAGAGAAAACAAGGGAAGAACTATCAGTATCGGAATCTCATGTTCTGTTTCACTCCTTCCTGTAAAAAAAATTGGACGCGTTTCCAGAATCAGGGTTTTTTTTGTCAAAGTCTGTGTCCCCCCTCACCTGTTGCTTGCTTAGCCACTGAGATTTAAACCCGAACTATGGCACTATCGTAGCTATTTGTAAGTTGTCACAATCTTTGTTGGTTTCAGTTAAGGTCAAAGATTTTTATAGTTTTGTTCTCTCATTCATCTATTTGATGTGAATGAAAGATGGTATTTCTTTTGTTTCCTTTGGTTAATGCAGCTTGCTGTGCTTGCTCTTACCTTTTTTCCCTGCACATTTTAAGTGTACTCATTCTGGTTTTGCTCAGCTAACTTCTTTACGACGTGCCCAAGCCGTTCACGGTGGGAGTGCCAGGATCTCTTTCTGTGTTTCCTGCTGTTTCTTAACAACCTCAGCAACTGAGGAAGCTGCACGTCTATGCTCCTGTTCTTTATTGTTCTCCTTAAATGGTGTTTCTGAATAATTTTCTAATATTTTCTAATAAAAACCTATTTCATGTTCACTTACAGTGAAAGCATAAATAGCTACCCATTAAGAAACAGGGCCAATAAGGACTGTTGTAATGAAAAACATCCTCTTGTTGTAAGAACTCTTGAGTTGGTTGAGGTATCTTTATCTACTCACATTTCTGCTGTTCATACGGTGATCTATAGCAGATGTCCACTCTCATAACCTACTATGCCTTTTATCCCTGCTATCTAACCTTAGACTTTTCGCTGTTACACTTATCATTTAATTATAGCGTGTGGCATTGTAAGAGCTCTAGCATATAATTACTGCCTCTTCTTCTTTCCATTCTCCTGACACCAGAGCACAGGCAAAAGCAATTTTTTTTAACATTTCTATTACAAAAATCACTGCATTTGATTCAGCAGTGTTTATCACTTCATAGCTTCTGAATCTGTGAGTTTAGATTCTGAATGTTTATTTCCACTTAGTCTTGTGGAAACATATTTTATCTTAATTTTGTGCAGATTGTTGGCATCAAACAGAATTACGTGCAAAACCAAGTAGCTCTAAGTCAGAGCTCATAATCACATTTGGAAAAGACCTGTTAAGTTTCTAATAGGTCATTTGTATGCACAGTTACTGAAGCTACTTGCTCTGTTGCAACAATTATGAAAAAGGTAATGGATAGGAACTCATTTGGGGACAGTTATTGCTGTTAACTGTTTAGCATTTCATCCAGGTACTCCTATTGTCCCCCTTTTTTTATTTTCCTTTCATCATTTTGGAATTTGCCTTGGATGGTTGTTGCAGTTCAGCAGCTATTTCTTCATATCCCAACGAGTTAAAAGCCTACCAAACAATTACTGATGTATTTTACATCTTCTATTCCAGGTGAAGACCATAAAGAAACAAGTCCTCACAAGAGATCCTGGCTCAGTCAGTATCTCTCTCAGCTTTTGAATTGCCTCTGTCTGCCATTGGGATTTAGCTTTCTTGATACATATGTAGTGCCAGAAGGGTGTTTATAAAGATCTGTGTGAGCTGCCTGAGTCTTTTTTTACTTTATTTCTGCCGTGCTTGCCATTTGATCTCTCTGATTAAAGAAGTGAAGAAAACACCAGTTTTTGTTTGGTTCTCTCTATTTTGGTGCAAAAAAGAAATGGTGTGAAATTTTGGTGGGATGTTTTCAAATTCACGTACCATCACATGGGTATAGTTATGTGAGCACAGTCTGGGTTCCTGTGACTGGATATTGTGTGTGATTTTAGGCGTGCTGCTGTCTGATGTGCTGCCTGCTGCAATTTCGCTTTTGGAGTGTTTCATATAGAAAGCTGTCCTCAAAACAGGATGAGGTGGGGGTGGGGGTGTGTGTAAGTTAAGGGGGGGTATGTGGGAAACATCTGACTTTTCTAGCTGGGGTAGATAGGTGACAATAGAAGGCACTGAAAATGGTCTTCTGTTGCAGCCAGTACTGCCCAGTTATTCTTTTAAGGAAAAAATGTTTATAGCCAAAATTTAGAGAGAAATACTTAATATTGTGTTTGGTACTGTGGAAACAGAATAGTACATACTGATCTATACGTGCACAGTATCATAAGCTTTCCTTTCTGTATTGCGTGGCTGAGGTTGACTCGATGCTGGAAGGAACTTTCCTAAAAGCATCTCTCTCTGACTTTCTGTATACCTTGCTATTTATTTTGAATTTTCCACCTGGAAAGGGGTTTTTCCCCATGTGGCTGCACAATCTCTGCTCCCTCTGGTGGCCACCACCCGCCGGGAGAGATTTCCAGGCAACTGTTGGCCAGGGCAGGCTGGTGGCCAGGGTGGGCTGCCTGCTGGCCCATGCATCTCCCCGCGAACCTCTTTATCCCCTGTGAACCCCTTCATCCCACGCACCCCTTCATCCTGCGCTCCGGCTCCACCGGCCAGCACCGAGGGTGCATCCTGGGGCTGTTGCCCACCACCCTCTGCCCCGCCACAGGGTCTCTTTCCTCCTGTTGAATCTTCTTCCCTTTCTTGTAAAACTTGTCTCCCCTTCTGGTTAATCTGCTTGTCAGTGAAGCAAAACATAGATATCCAAGTAGACCCAAAACCAAATGCAAGGTGTTTCCACAGCACGGAGAGAGTTAAATCTGCTTTTCATATGATTCTTTTCATGTACGTGAGATTCTTTTCATGTACAAGAAAACTTACTGTGTATTACCAAGGGTTAAGTGCATCCATGTTGAACATTCAGAGTTCAAACGCATCAGACTTCTTTACTTTGGCAATATTTCTCTTGCACTTGTAGCATGAGAGAGGTTTCTGTCTGGTGTCTGACTTCTCGCCCTGCAGTTTTCCCTCCATTTAATACTCCCTTCAGTGTAATTGAAGACGATTTCTTTCTTACAGTTTTCTAAAGCAGAAAGTTAAAAGAAAAATATATCTTTATATAGAGAATCAAGTAAGTAAAACTTGATGAAATATAAGTGCATACACACACACACACACACAGAGGCACATCCCCACACATATGCACCAAGCCACGGAAGTTGTACTGATCCACAAAGTTCAATATTAAATTGCTGTGTTGGAATAGTGGGTTTAGCTGGCTTGATGAAAATTAGGTTCTATAAAGCTAAACCCCCTTTTTTAATGTATTTGTTGGGGGGAAAAAAAGGAATATGTATAATTTGAATCTGCTGGGCATGAAATGAAGCATGTTTTGTACAACTGTCAAACATGGAAATGCTATGATACCCGAAAGTGATTTAATATTTTGCTTAGGTTTTCTGTGGTTTCTGTAGTAATTGCTGATTTTTTTCAATTTAGTCTTCAGCTGTATGATTTTTTTTTTGTGGTCTAATATTCAGAATTCAAAACAAAGGGACGATACTTTAAAAGAAGGAAGTTTTAAGTTTTATTGTGCAAGACTAAGACTGCTGTGATGCTTTAAGGTCTAGAAACGTTGTGTGTAATTAATTGTATGCCCTGTGAGCGGTCTTGTGAGTTTACCTACGGCTGTTTTCAGTGTCTGTAGTTAAGCACGGATTCCTGAGTGTTTCTGGGCCCAGGGCCTGACAGGCTAACCCAGCACTTCTCTTCCTGGGCGAGCTAACCTGATTTCTGTGCCAATGTGAATTTACATGAATTCAGTGGCTTCAGAAGGGGGTTTAATCTGCTTTTACATTGGTTAGTATGGTTTTACATGACATACACAAGTTTCTTCCTTTCCCCGCTTCCTTTACATGCTTATATTTCATAGTAACATGTAAATATGCATGTGATGTATTAGGCCAGACAACTGATTTGAAATATGCTCTTGTTTTTGCTAATGGTAACATTTGTTTTGCTTGTGAGCTTACTTGGCAATAAGTAATATTGCCTCATCTAAGAAAGTATTTGAGACTGAGGGTCTTAATTTGGTGTGAAGTTTCTGAGAATCTCTTCCCTGCTCCCACCTTTCAGCTGCTGCTTTCAGGTATGATCCAGTGCCCAAGATAAGAGAGAGCTGGTGTGACATGCAGCATCCAGGAGGAGCTGACTTGTAACTAATAATGAGTATTTTCTCACACTCTGTGTAGACAGTCAGTCATGCAAACACAAGATGTCTTTAATGGCATCATCTGATGATGTGATATGATAGTCTTCCAAAGGGTGTATTTCCATAAATGCTGAAGTACTGATTAGGGTAGTAATAAATTGTACTACTTGGTATTATACACTGGCAATCTTCAAAATAGGGGAAAAGCCTATAGTTTCATTTTTCTGTTGCTGATAGTGGCAGTAAGTAGCAGTGGCAGCACCTGAGTGAGGATTTCTGGGGGAAACATGTTTCAGCATATATTTTTCACTGGTGGTTTAATACCTGTCTTGGCTGGCTGCATAGAAACTGGGGAGTTAGTGTGTCCGGAGGCTGAGGATCACCCATTCTCCTGTGCACCAGCCACGCTGCTGGAGCACTTTGAATGCCCCTGGTTCTCACAAGGCAAAGGACCTAGATATATAGGGCAATATTTATACCATCTGGCTTAGCAGCCTCTGACTCTTCTTTTCACTGATTATATGGGTAGTCTAGTCCTTATTTTAGCTGTCTGCATTAGATGGGGGAAGCTGGCAGCCTTCCTCGGACTGGACTGGGACTTGTTGAGAGGGAGTTTGGCCACCGGTGCTTTCTGTCTTATGGGTAAGGTCTGGCTCCCCAGGCCTACACATTTAGCCTAACAAAACAAACTTTTTATCGTCTGAAGTATCACTGTGGGAGAAAAACTGGGTTCTTGGATGGGTAAAACCGTGCAATCTGATAGATGAGGGATTTGGGAGCTTGATCTGTGAGGTGAGGACCAGCCTGGCCCAGAATGGCCAACACCATTCCACACCTTAGAGGATCTTGACTTGTCCATGACAAATTCCGCAGTTTAAAAACAAGGAAATCCAGATGTATATCCATTACCATCTCAGTAGTCCCTATGTCATCTTTTCAGATGTTTAACCATGGAAAATATCACCTCCTAACCCCATGTTTGATTCTTTTTGAGCCTAAAGAACTTCTGGCATGTTTTATAAACATAAGCAATGCCTTTTAAAAGTACAGCCATAATAACTTTTTTGCTTGCAGAGTAATTTAATACCTAAAGTTGCCCTGAATCTAAATAAATTATTTTAGATTACTTTATCTAGTCTGTGTTGGAGACTTCAGGTCTAGTTAAATCTAATGGAATACCGGTATCAGTACTCTCTCAGGACTTTCCTAAAATGAGCACAGCTATGCTTTGCACTTTATGTAAGCACTTTAAAAATAAAGGAGTTCATATTTATTTTGCTTCAGACTTTTAGCTGTGTGTAACAAGCTATTTACTGTTCATTTAGGACCAAATGTGGGATTACAAACATAAATATGCTTCTGGAGAGCAAGTCTGGAAATTTTAATTGGCGTTGTGAGAGAAAATGTTGTATTCTTACTTCTGGTGGGAAGGACATGCGTTATCTGTAGTTGAGTACATAAGAGCGTACAAACAAAAGCAATTTGATGCTGATGACATTTGAGTTTCTTAGGTATCAGTCTAACTTCACCTGTAGTTTGTCAAATGACAGGCAATCCTGACACCAGTAGGTCTTTCAGAGAAGATGGTATGAAAAGGAAGCGAATTACTGGTTGGGGAGCCTTTGCGAAGCCACATCTGAACAACCCGCCCCCCCGTGGTTTCCTCTATAAGTACAAGAGAAGTGGAGTGATTGCTAGAGTGGAGGGGTTGTCACCTCCATAGCTTGTAGGGCAGGCCAGGGAGTGGATTTGGCCAGCGGTTGCTCTGGTTGTTCTTCAGTTCTTCATGCTGGATACAGTGGGCACCTCAGCTTCACTTCACTTGGGTCTCTGCCTTCAGTGAGCTGGTTTTGGAATAGCAGTAATAGTTCCTGTGATGTGAAAGACAGCCACTCAAAACATACACTTCTTAGTTTGGTAGCTTGCCAACAAAATGAAGTAGAAAAGATCCAAGAAACAATGTAAACAGAAAATAGTATTTAGATAATGACTGTGGGATTGTTTGCTTATTAATGGCATTAGTTATGCATACATAGAGGCATTTCCATGATACTTGGTGGGATATTTAGAATAAATCCGCATTGTCTTCACCTTCATTACAGGCCAACTGGTATGTAGTCAGCCATGACAAACGAACTTGTAGACTTTATTTTCTGGGGGCTTATGGTAACTTAGGGCAGCTGCTACAATTTGGCGTGTATTTTGCTTGTCTGTTCTTGCTAAAGTGTTTTATAAACCATTACAGTGGTAGTAGATCTAGATTTAGAATATATTCTTCCCCCCTGAGTTGCTTTGTATGCTCAAGCATTTTTACATGGTAAAATCTGCAAAGCCGAGAAGGTGGAAGGAGAAAAGAGGCGTTTAAAAAAAGGTGCAATTCTGACAGGAGTCAGTTTTTAATTATTAAATAACTGAAAGTGAATTTATGATAGTTTTGAAACTGTCAAAACATGTCAGATTGTTAAACGGGAGGAAAAAGATTATTTTTCTATTTTTTCCTCCTCTTTTTAAATGAAATTATATGGTAAGACAAGTTTATTTCTTTCAGGAGAAAATAATACGTTCAAGCAAAGCCAAGCCATAACATTTTTGTCTCAACTCTGAGACTGAACTCATACATTGGCTTATTTTATAATACGTGTAACTATCTGGCCTTCAGCCGTGAAGCCATGAGCGTGGGACACAGTTTTTTGCCAGTCAGTGCCTCTCACCCTAGAGAGCAGAAACAAAAGGAAGTGCTTCTGCATTTTTGGTTCATTGTCATGACAGTAGGACCAGTCAAGGTACTATGATGGGTGAAGAACATGATGCAAAGCATGTCTGTCATTCACCTAGTTGACATCATCCACAAGCTCTTCCTACCAGAACTGGGAGAGAGTAGCACAAAAATACCTTTCAGATTTTGGGAGACAGAGTGGAGATTGCATTATTCTCATAGCTTTTTTTAGCACCTCTGAAGAAAGCTCTGATAACTTAGCCTGAGATAACTTCAGTGAACTCCCAGGATGCAGAATTTCTTCTAGCTCCTGCATGTTAAATGAGAAGAAATGGGTAAACTGAGTGTGCTTTCATTTATTCCAAGAAATAGCTGGTGATATGAAATGTTCAACTGTCTGAGCAGAGGAGAACCAAGATAAGGCTGCAACAAAGTTGTGATTTTGCTCTTGCAGAAGGGTCGTCTTTGGTATGTGCGCTTCATACCCGATGTGCTAAAAAGGCAGTGAAACGTTACGTCGTCTTGAAAACTTTGCTGTGCACATCCGTCGCTCGCCCCACATGCTTTCTCATTCCTGATAGATAAAGTTTGCAGGGCTAATGTATTGTGACAAAAGATGGAGTCTGTGTGTCTGAGCGGTCTTCTGATACCGCCCTTCTGCGAATCACCTAGAGAGTAAAAGTTCTCCACTGGGGAACTGGGAACTGGGTGATGTTTTCTTTCTAGGCCAATAATATGACTGCATCTCATGCTGACAGTTACGTTAGTATTACACCTGTTTGAGATCAGTTGTTTATAGCACAAAAACATCCATTGTGTTTAGGTCCTTGTTTATTCAGTAATAAAAAGTCAAAAGGGCCAAGAGACGAATGGAATGAAGACCGGACCAGTCTGAAACAAGTCCCAGGCACGCTTGGCTGGGAGAGGGTCTGCAGGGGTGTGGTCCAAATGTTGTGTTTTAGGGCTGCATGGCAGGACTTCCAGTTTTTCCCAGCTGTGCAGTGCCTGGGTATGTATCAGGTTTATACGGTGCATTCTTGAACGAGTCACAGAATCACAGAATCACAGAATCACAGAATAGAGTCCTTTTCAACTAAGACAGACACCTGGTAATATTGTCCTGCTCTGCGTCGTGGCAGGTCTGAGAGTCAGGAGTTGTGGGTCTCCATGAATGCTGCCCTGTAACGGTGCTGCGTGGCTTGGCCAAATCTGAAGGAGGGAAGTTGCTTTGCTGCCTGTAGCGTGATGGCATTGTGGATGAAAGAGCTGTATCATTTGTCCTCGTCAGTGGACTTGTGGGTTTCTGTCTCCCAGTTCATCACTACTGTGACTCACAACCTGTATTTACCTGCTTGCAAATTCCATGCTATCCCTCTCAAAATGATAAAAATTAGTCCAATGCCATCTAGGTAACCATCATCAGCATTGCATCCCACAGAGTTAGGTCTCAATCCATGTAATTTGAGTGGTGGGGGCAGGTTCTAATCCTGTGTGTCATATGCGGGGTTTGTACTTTCTGTGAGTTTAAAGAAAACAAAACAATGGCCTCTTTTAATTTGGCAGGTTTTATTCTTGTTTTTAACGTGTTGGCACAGAAGTAGCAAGTACTATACAATCAATATAGAGCGTCTCTTAAGAATCTTTCATGCCTGAATATACATCTGGAACTGTTTGCACTAACTAAAAGTAAAATAAATGCCACAGCGTATTATACCATACTTTTTTTCATTTAAAAAAGGAAATTGAAAACACACCACTCCTAGAAATGCTTGACATTGAATTGGCTATTGAAATGGTACCAGTAAAGTGTTTATATATTCCATATTTTGTTCCATACATCAGCTTTCCTTGATGCGTTAGACTTGGAAGGGTGCCACGTGAGCTGAAATGTTGCCAGATATGAAAGACCGCCTTGTTTTAAAAATGGACTAAATAATTTAGGATACAGGAGATAAAGTAAATCAGTTTGAATACATGCACATCTCTTTTTGCCCCTGCTTCTTCACGTTTTACTTTGTCTCTTCCCTACTTGTCTTCAGAAGCTGGCTGTGTTTACAGTAAATATCAGTGTTCACCTAACAGCTGACTATAGTGATAAAAATAACTCCTATCATAAAAACTGAATGAATGACAAGACCAGTATAGTTTCATGAACCAAGAAATCCACAGAAGAAATATCATAATTCAAAGTTGGTTTTACAACATTCTTTAATTTAAAACGGGGCAAAATACTTCTGTGGTAAAATCACAGTTCTTCACTCTGTGCTGTAAAAGAGATTCAAGAATGTATATTTCAAAATGTTTGGGTCTTTTTTTTAAATAAAAACTATAATTCAAAGCAAATGCAATAGATCTCTGCATACTTGAAACATATTTTCTGAATTTATTCTAAGTCTCTTACTGCACCAGAGGGTTGGGTGTATGGATTAGGACTCGACCATTATTTCACCATCTATCTCCATCCTGAATTGATTGCAGCAAGCACTTCAGAATGAATTGCAGATGTCTGCTTTTCCCTCCAGTTTGGAGGACCTCTGGTTTCAGCCCCATTTGATCTGAACTGGGCTAAGGAGCGCAGGTGTGTCACTGTTTAGAGGGGTTCAGTGGAAGAAATCTTTGCACCTGGAAGAAGTCACTCTCTCTGTATATGCAGCCTGTGCTCTGAAATGTGTGATGCTGTGGGATGCTGCCTGTATGAAACTTTCCGGTGTGTCCCTGCTAATTAAGGATTATTGTTTGAAATGTCAGAGTCCAACAGAAAAAAAAATCAAAACTAGCTTTGCAAACGGGGAGTTAGGTTTGACACAAAATCATAAATATATTTTTGAATTCAAGAAATTAAAGCATTTAAAGACATGGTTTTCCTTAAGTTCTTCCAAATTTCAGGCAATGGTCAATGTCTTTGCTCCTGTATTATAAAACTGGAGCCAAACATACGTGAAATCTTGCGCAGGCAGGATTTCATACGTGAAAGATACAGGTTTTCCTCCTGAGGGATTCTTTCTTCCCTTCCCAAACCCTCATCACCTCTGAACGCACGGATAGCAGAATATCCACAGAGAGTTTGCATGAAAAATGTCTATAGGTTTAGGGGAAACGTGGCTTGTGAACATGATTTAAGTACTGTTTTGCCTTTAGCTTTCACGTTTTCAGGCTATTTTTCAACAATTAGAGTAAAAAGTGTTGTGTGTGTTTATTGTGTTTTAAATTAAAAAAAAAAAAAATTTTGTAGAAGTTGGGTTTCTAGGCGAAATAACGCTTTTATCAGCAGTGGCTCTGCTTTGTGCTCCATCACCACTCCTTCCCGTGAGGGATCTTCCTCTTAGCGAGAGCTGCCAAGGTTCTCAGGGGTTGTGGGCGGTGGGGCAGTGGTGGGCGCAGAACTGCTGCTGGCGGGCTCCCCCAGTCTTGGGGGTCCCTTGGAGGAACCAGCTGTGGAGACGAGGGACGCGCCAGTAGAAGCAGTGAGAGCAGAATGGTTCCGGCAGAAGTTTCCAGTGAGAGCAGAATGGTTCCAGCAGGAGTTTTGCTGTTAAAGAGGGTGGGAAGGTGCTGGCTCTTCTCCTGGGCAGTGGGGTGGTGGTGGTGTCTTCCAAGCACGTGGAAGAGCTTTGCATTTTGCATTGTACTTCCTCAAAAGCCCTTTTTTTTGCCCCCCCAAGGAGAATGTCTCTGCTCTGACAAGATACCCTGGTTAGAAGTGTTTTGAGGTGCGCTTGAAAGGAGCCCTGTGTCCCATTGCAGAGGGCAGGGCTGGGGAGCTTACAGCCAGCTAGAGACAAACCTGTCTGTCTGCGATCAAACAGTTGCAGAGTGGGGTTTAGGGCTTGGCAAGGGGGGGAGAGAGGTTAAGCAAAGGTAAGTGGCCCATAGAGGGTTTTTGTTTATCCCTAAGAGATCTGAAGAAAGGTAATTAGGAAAATCAAGCTTAATGTTATTAAATTTATATGCGAAGTGCAGGGGTCTGTGGGTAGTTTCGGCGATCTGCAAACCGGGTGGCAGACACTGTTCGAGGGAGTAAAAACCAGTTGGATCGCAGTAGAATGGCACTCTGAAATTGCAGGGCAAAGCCAACACACTGTTTTCCACGACTGTGTTCAATTTAAGTAAGAAAACATTGCCAGCTTCTTGGGAAAGCCTCCCCCTCTCCAACCTGAGCGCGTTGCTGATCAAACCTGAACTTTGAAACGCGGCAAAGGAGGGGAGCGGGAGCCGTGCGGTTGGTTACAGGCTTGGGATCGCTTTTAGTTATCAGCAGCTGAATTGGAGGATACAGGCTGTGCCTGCTCGCCGCGAGCAGCAGACTGTTAGAGGAGTTCGATTTCTCTCACTCCTCCTTCCACCCACCTCCATCTCCTCTGTGCCTGTGTCTGCGCTCCCACATGCTTCAAATCTGTGTACCTGGACTGCCTTCCTTAACAGTTCAATGTGAGTGTTAGCAGAATGAAAACCAGATGGACCAGCAGTTCCCACTGTTATCTCCCCACAAGCTCTGGCAAGTCTCCCTTTCTCTCTCCTTTCTTGGCATGGCAGAAATATTTGCCTTTATTTAGGAGGGCTTGGGCTCACTGCTGTGCCTCTTTCCCTCTGTTGCAACATGAGCTGAAAGCTATTTATTCCCTTGTTGCTGAGGTTGGTTGAGGTGAGTGCAAGATGAATTCGGCTATTAAGGAAGCAATTAACATTTCAAGATGAGTTTTCATAGTTCTTTGTATTAAATGAGTGGCTTTTTGAAGATACAGATTTAACTGTTTTAGTAGAGCGATATGGAAAGGAAATTTGTATAAATTATGTTTAAAAACCTGCTTTTGTTTTCCAGCATGTAATAATTTACTGTTGCTTGATTTGCAAATCAAACCTCACTTTTCTGTGTAGCAGCCTTAATATTTAAGTTAATCATTTTGGGTACTGTTCCCTACACAGCTGAGGTTTACTAACCTTAGATCAATACTACAGATCCTATAATACTGTTTCTGTATTCCCCTCGTCCTGTTCTGGGGGTGTTTCACTGCTCATCTCCCCCAAACTTGTCTCTAAATTCTGTATGAAATTACTCCCTTTCCCTGAGAACTGAAGCATCGTCTGTAGGCACTTCTACAAGGGGTGAAGATAGCTTCTATAACTGCGGTACCTGACACACTGCAGCTCGGGACGTGCTTCCTTCGTTGCAGGCAGCTAAAGATTGGTGCCTATTATGCATTGTTAATTTTTGTGGTTTGGATTTTTTTTTGTTTAAACTTTCTGATGATTGTTTTGAGGCTCTTTTAAACATACCCTTCCTTTGTTAAATGTGTGCATTGCATTTAATTTCTCTTAGTGTCTCTCAGGGCAAATCTGAGATGTGATTTTTTTGCTTGAAGTTTGTATGTTGTTAGTAAGAACAAGGAAAGCTCATCGCAGAGTGGAGTGACAGAATTTATAGAATGTGACGGACTTTGCTATTGTCTTGAATCAAGCCCACAGACTGACATGCTTACCCGTTAGCAGCGACACTTACTTGCTTTGCAAAATAGTTTAATGGAGCACAGGAAGACTTGTGTAGGACAGTGTAGAAAATAAATAACCCTCAGTCCCCCCAAAAAAAGCGATGGAAGAATTTATCTTATGCCCATTAAAAGCTAAACTTGATCTTACTCATCTTTACTCAGGATGTCTTGCTAAACTCCTGGCATGAGTAAGGAAGCCTTTAATTTTGCTTTCAGTTGGTAAATGTTGTCATGTTTTGCCCATTCTCGATAAATGAAACATAAGTGTTTGGGTGGGTTTTTTAAAATTTTAATGTAGAGGAGTCCAAAAAGATGTTGGAAAAAGGACATACTTCTATAACTTCTATACAAGTACCTTGCATCTTTAGATCTTTAGCTGCAAAGAGAACTGTTAGGTTTTCTACCTGTTCTTGCCTTTTGTTTGTTTTGTTTTCTCGGGGAGGTATGTGTCTACTTGTCTTGCAGGTTTTGAATATTAAAATTGTTCTTAATGTGTGAAGGTGCGAACTTAGGTGCTTTTTTTAAAAAACAGGTATGTATGTGTGACGATTGACATACCATTTTGGCATGTTTTGTTCATTTTTCTGGTGAATGTAAGAATATCCACGGGCAGGGTGGTAGTGATCCAGGAGGTGCGCAGTATTTAACATGAGTATCCGTGATTACAAAGAGAAGCAATGGAGAGGGCAGCAGGTGTCGCAAAGAAGAGACATGAAGAGAGCTGGCATCAACAGATATCCCACCTAATATGTCACCTGTGCTAAAGAGCTTCAGGTTTTGGTTCTGCAAGAGCTGTCATAAGGGGATTTATTACCTTCCTGTCTCTTCCTCTTTTTTTTCCTCCTGCCTAATGTGAGAGCCTTGAAGGGAGGTGGCATTATTGCAGCTCCAGGGGTGCTTGGGAGGTAGCATCTGCATACGCTAGAAATAAAAACAAAAGATAATGAAGCACCACTGCAAATGAGGTCTTACCATCTGTGTTACACCTTCTTAAGTAAGGTTTAGATGATGTAATTTGGGAAGAGCACACTGGAGTAGATAATCAGCTGTAATCTTTTGCAGCAGATGCTGAAATGGCTCACTTCTTGCATTAGCTTTTAAGTTGCTGTCAGAGGGGGTGAGCTTGGGGAAATAAACCGGTGTGTTCCTGTGGTGTGTGTTGCAGATCGCACTGAGAAGCATTCCACAATGCCAGACTCACCTGTGGATGTGAAGACACAATCCAGGCTGACGCCTCCAACCATGCCACCTCCTCCCACTACCCAAGGAGCTCCAAGAACCAGTTCATTCACGCCCACAACGTGTAATTAGACTTATTTTCTTCCTTTTCTTCCGTATTCTTTCTATTCTGTATGTAAGAACCAAAACATGCAAAGGGAAACCTGCATGACATGGTGGGAGCAGCATTTGGTTGTACTGCGATAAAGTAATTAAGCAAAACTACAATGCCAACAGATTATTGCATCTTTAAGGTATTAAGACATTCAGCTCAGAGTTGTGGTGTTCTTTCATTAACAGCTTGGCCACAGTGTAGAAGAACAGCAAGCACTGATTGCCCATGTACTTATTGCTCAGATCAGTCCTTCTGTGAGAAGTATAGAAAACCTTCTCCTATTTTATGCCATTCTATTGTTCAAAGGATCCTGTCCACTTTTTGTAGAAACTTTGGGGAGTTTGTCTGTTTATGTTTTTAAAGTGGGGGTAATTCTTAAAGAAAATACTTAACTTGCATCACACGTCTGAGTGAAGAATTCTGATTTAAATGCTGTATAACGTCTAGTTAAATACGGATATAAAATAATAAAGGCATTTTATTGTTTTATCTAGAGATTTCTAGTCTGTGACCACTTTACTTTTCTCTAAGTCACTTGGGGCTGCATCTCTGTCTCAGTTTATTGATGTAAACACACAAGAAACTCTACTAGTCTTGATGGAATTACTCTGCATTCATACCAGTGTAACTGAGATTTGAATCTGGCGTGTTGTCTGGACTATTCTTTTCACAGCCATGAAGTGATCCATGTTTCTCTTACCAAGATTTAGCTGCAAATTTTTTGGTCTCTTTTATACTGCCTCATAATAGTATAAACATGGGAATGTGTTTACATTTCACATTTTAAATAAAACATTTTTAGAACAGTAGAATACATATGCCTAAACAGAATGAAGGCAGCATCTTCTATTTGTCTGTGTCTGTTTAGTCCCTTTCTGTCTGTTAAATCACTTATTTAAAATTCACCTCTATGCAGAAGGCCAGCTGGAGACCTTTGTACTACTTATCCCAGGGAACCCTGTCCTGACGATTTACATCGAACTTAAACAGTGAGAAGGGTTTGTGCCAGCTATTCGCATAAACTCAAATTTAACCCAGTGACCCTGATCCTGCAAAGATTTCTCTGTTTTGCTTAACTCCAGCACTTGAATCACCCTAGGAGCTGCTTCGGTCTAGGTTAAATTGTTTCTAGGTTTTTGCATGATGGGGCTCTTACAGATTAAGCTTTCCAGTGTGATGCACTTTGCACAGTTCAGGGTAATCTTTGGCAGTTATAATAGCAACAGGAAAATCAATGTTCTTCTTTAATCACTCTTATAATCCTCAGTGTACTCACAAGATTTCTGGATGTTTGTTTATTTGATTGGGTTCAGCACTTTGGAAGGTGTGTGAACCATAGCTGGATTTTTGGGGCTGTTTATATGGAGACTAAAGGTCTAAAAAAGTCCAATTTTAATTGTCTTTTAGCATGTCAGATTTTGGAGTTTGGCCTTAGTGATTCCAGCTTGTACAGTAAGCAGTCACTTCTGTTGGAGTGTCTGTTACATTTATTGTTACAGCAGGAATGCCTGTAGGTCAGGAAGATCGCGCTTGTTTTCTGGTCAAGAGTATGCTTGGTTTCTTTGGTTTAAACGGTTAAAAACTCTTGACATATATTAGTTTGAAATTTTACATGCTAAATTCTGTGTTATTAATAACATGGTTTTGTTTTAGAAATGGCGTAGATCTTTGCCAGCTGGCAAATTCAGACATTATAAAGAAAGAGAAAAAATCATTAGTATGGGGTGGGCTATTAAAAAAAAAAAAGTTTTTAGAGAAGCTGCATTTGGGGAGTATTTCTATATTTCTTTTGTTGTGGGAGAAATTTAATCTGCCTTTCTCCTCCTCATATCTGTCCTAGGTAATGAACTCTGCTGTTCTGTGCTTTCTTGATCATAGCCCCAGGACCCTTTGCCTAGAGCAGCCCCCTAACCAGTGACCGAGTTGTTGGGTGGTGTCATGCTAGAGCAGGACATGTTCTTATTCTTCCCAATCCTCATTTACCAAGTGTGGTGACTTTTGGCTGTGCAAGTTGCTTGCAGTCACGATGTATTTGTTTACTCAGATATCTCACTTTACTGTAGCACTCAGAAGGCGTGGCTTGGAGCTGCACATGGAGCTGAACTTGCTGAGGCCAGCTACTTTCTGTTTCTGCTTTTTCCATTTCTTGTTCTCCCTAGCCCACGCAGCTAGAGTAGGAAACCAAAAACTAGGATAAAACACAAGCAGAAGCTACATAACCATTCAGATAGCTTTTTCTGTAGTACCTCCAGAAGGGCACTTCAGTCATTAGGGCAAAACTCCTTCAAAAGCGTTGAGGTAGTGATTTAAATCTGGTAATAGGGCAGCGATTTCAATCTAGTACTAGGTGTCCACCCTCAAAAAGGACTTGCTGTCTAAAAATATAGATGACTGATGAAGAAAGTGGCAAAGAGAAGGGGATGTTTGCCTTCAGAGAGGCAGGTCGTTAAGAAACATTGGAAGTTCTTTAAGATGCTAGCTCTTCGTGGTTATGCTTTTAAATAGGAAGCAATTTAGACTAATATTCCCATGTGTTTTCATTTGTAGACAAGTTCATGATTTTTGATGTTTTTTGGGATGGGTTTTGAGTGGCTTCCCAAAAAGAAATTGGCAGATTTCTCCGGGGCGATGGACAGCTGAGGGCGGCTGCTGCTGGGTGCAGTTGCGTGCTGCGTGCCCACGCCTGCCAGTGCACCGGTACATTCGTATTTCTTGGGAGCCGTCCTTCCTCTTGCCATTCGCTGGCATTTTGGCGAGTCAGACTCAGACAACCTCAGCACAGCGTGTTTGACTGTAGCTGTTCCAAGTAACCTGGGTGGAAGAGGATGTCCTCAGTTTGATTCTCTGCTCTCTTCAGGAGTGTGGGTAAGAATCTAACTGAAATCGCTGCCAAAAACTGCCTGTTGTTGTCTTCAGTACGTCTGCATGAATATCGTTGCCATAAATTTTGAACACTTAGAACTTTAGATAATCCTTCTCACAGCAACCGTGCAACAGGAGGCAGGGGGATGCTCTCCTATCCTTTTTAGAGATACAGTATTGGCACAGGAAGGCAGAATGATTTGCTCATCGTCTCTGAGAAATCTTCTGAAGTCTAGCTTCACGCCCTAGCTGCACGGCTTCAGGCCACAGTGAGCACGGCACCATTTGTACCTGCACAAACAACTTTGTGTGCTCCATATGTTAGCAGCTAGGAAATCTGTATTGGAAAAAATAACCTTCTCATTGGGTGGTGTAAGGTTAAAACGTGGAAGTCCTGTTTTATAAACACAGCTGTCAGTTGCGTGTACAAAACACAAGTAAAAATATTCAGAGATAAACTGAGGCTTCGTGAAATATGTCTACACGTTTTTTTTTCTACCCCAAAAAGCAATTTTTTTTGTCTTCAATCATACATGCACTCATGCCCTTTCTCTCTCTGTTTCCCTCTCTCTCTTTTTAAAATCCTCTGACAAAAGGCTGGTATTCAAATGATGCTTTTTAGGTCCAGAAGCACTTTGGAGGGGGGGGAAGCTGTGTGATGGGCAGCTGCTGTTACTTCCAATCCATACGCCGTTCAGTACTAGCTGCTGGGAAATAGATATAAACTGCAAGAGTGTCGCTCTGTCAAAAGGCTAATTATCTTTGATTGTCCAACTTAATTAATTTTGAGGTCAAGCACAGAAAACATAAGCTGATGGATTTTCCCCTCTGTCTTCTTTCTCTCTCTCTCTTCCCCCCTCTCTCTGTTTTATCCTCCCTTCTCTTTTTTCTTTCAGTAACCAATGGCACTAGCCATTCACCAACAGCGTTAAATGGAGCTCCATCTCCTCCTAATGGCTTTAGCAATGGGCCATCCTCCTCTTCTTCCTCTTCTCTGGCTAACCAGCAGTTACCGCCAGCTTGTGGAGCTAGGCAACTCAGCAAACTGAAGAGATTTCTTACAACCTTACAGCAGTTTGGCAATGACATTTCACCAGAGATTGGGGAGAGAGTGCGTACCCTTGTGCTAGGACTTGTGGTAAGCAAAAAAAACCCCAATTAATAACTATGACCTTTTTCTCTCGTTTTCCTTGTTTTATGCTTGGCATGTTTATTGTAGAAGAGACTGGGTCACATACACTGCATATATCCTACTTCAAGGATACCAAATGTGCCAGAATGAAGTGCTGGCTCTTTCAGCCGGAGCTAACATAAGTAACTTGACTAGCTACCCGTGAGGGACAGCTATTCCCAACCAGATACAGATTGACTTTGCCAGTATAGTATTACGCTGTAATGGTGTGAAAGGGTTTCCATTCTATACTGGCAGCACCCCTAATGTAAGCATACCTTGAATTATGTAACGTAGTAAAGTATGGTTTGGCTTGCCTAGTTAAGTTGGCTGGGGAGAGTGCCTTATGTGTATAGCGGCAGAATACTGGTTAAAAGGCTGAGCTGAAGGTATGTTTGGGCTGCCATTATGCTGTGGGAAACCTTTTCTTAGTATTCATTGAACCCAACAACAAGGGACCTGACAGAGCATTGCTGCTACTTAAGCCACCTGATTTATAAAGTTATCTTTATATGTGATTATATGGCTGAATGAGAATTTCAGCTTTTGCTCACCTAAACCTGTGACGTTGGGCTGCTATTTTATAGTCAAACTGTTGTGAATCTGGCCCAGGATTCTTTTTATTCCTGGTAAAGTCCCCTCTCTGCCAGACATTGTTGTCTCCCATGTATCTCCTTCAGCAGTAATTAGATGTACCAGGAAAATGCTGCGGCGGTGCTCTGATTTACATCTGTTCTGAGCAGCTGCAGTTGCCATTGACTTCATTTCGAGCAAAGACTGCCAGCACTGTTTAGTACTAGGGCTCAGGTGTCCTCCGCTTGTACCTTCACAAAACCCTACCCGACAGCAGTGTGTGCCCCTTATCTACCCGTCCTTGATTCTCAGATCAAAAGTGCTTGTCCACTGTTAATTACAGTTGATTTCTGCCTTCATCTGAGCTCCGAGGAGCAAATTAGGATCTTTTCCTTGGGAATGTCCACATATCATGTTATTCCCTTGGTCAGCCCTGTGCAGCATGCAGTCTTCATGCTTATGGCCTCAGGTGCAGAGTAATAACTTTCCTACGCAGCCTAGAACATAGTAAACAGTCCTTTTTATAAGTACAGGAGGCAAAGTGCAGATTTCCTCCTCAAACAATGAGGAATGTGCCTTTAAAAAGTGTGATTTTTTTTTGTGTGTGTGTGTGTGTGTGTACGTGTCAATTACCACCTCTGCACTGGGGACAAAATTACAACAGGGTCCAATAGAAAATAAAAAAAAAAGTTGAGAAAAACAGCTTTATCTGATGTTTGAAATGTGCAAGCATTTTCCATGCTTAGCGCCTGAGAGCTTAAACTGTACCCTAAGCAACAGGCTGTGAATGTCTGAGATACTGGTGGTTTCCTTTGAGTATTTTAGTTAGGTAATAATTTAATATGCGGCATGCTTTTCTTTGTCCTGTTATCAATATCAAGAATGAGTTATTAAGCAATTTCAGAGTGCTTTGGTTACTGTTTTCTTGCTAAATGTTTTCATTATTTTGTCACCAAGACAGAATTTTTTTTTTCTCAACAGAATTCTACTTTGACAATTGAAGAATTTCATTCCAAACTGCAAGAAGCTACTAACTTCCCACTGCGACCTTTTGTCATCCCATTTTTAAAGGTATTGCACAGTTCAGTGATCTGGAAAGTATTTCCAGCCATATTGTTACTAGGTCACAGATGTATGTGAGAGTTTTTCTTTTTTAAGAGAGTCGGGAAAATGAATAACGTTTAAGGGTTTCTTTTCATAGCTGAGTGCATGAAACTACATTTGAGTGTATGATTCGGGGACCATTTCTGGCTAGTCACAGGAACTGTCGGTTCCCTAATTCTATGATCACTGTTGTTTGTTTTATATTTTTGGTTTGTAGGTATAGAAGCTTTTACAAACTAAGTCTTGAGACTTGGTTATGAATATGATAATGCCATGTGCTTGCAAAAAGCTGTAGAGTTTTGCGAATTTTGCATGATTCAGAGGATGTCAGGAATTCCTGCTGCCAGCCCTTTTCTGAAGTGCTGCTGATCGTTAGCACACGATGAGATTGTGACACTCTGCCATACAAGCAAAAGACTAATGATTCTTCTGATTCCAGTCACCAGTACAAACGTGGTGTTTTAAGGAGGCTGGTGACTGTGTCCACTGGTTTATGCTTATGCACCTTTTATTAGAAATTAAAGATAAAATCTCATCTAGAAAGCCAATTAATAAAATACAACACAGGATGTGCAAAATAGGAATCAGGGAAGCAAAATCTTATTTGAAGTCAGGAAGTTATTCTGCCTCTCACCTGTCAGTAACTGCTTCCTCTGAACTGCTGCGATCTCTGAACAGCCCAGGTTGCCTTCCAGCGTATGTTGTATTCTGGTTTGGTTTTGCTGTGGAGATGAATTTTCCCAGACAGAAGGTATTTATTGTTCCCGTATTTTTTTTCTGTTGTCAATGTGTGGGTGGACATTGTGCGTTATTTTAGTCAGAGAGTAAAAGTGTTCCTAGCTATTGTGTTGTCCTGAAGCACTAGTATCCTCAGTGGGTTTGCTTTCATGTTTCTTCGCTTCTTGGTTGGCTGTGTCAGATGGGCTCTATGCAGAGAGTATAGCTGTTGTCTTGGTACGTTGCCAGGTGCTTTCTTTGCGGAAATGAATATGCTCTCCTGCTTGCAGTTGTATCAAGTCTGATATTCCTGCTTAAATCATTCTGGTTTATTTTCATGGCATCAAGTTTGTTTTGCTTTTAAAAGCCACTTCAGAATTAATTGGCTTTGGTGCCAGGAGCTTGTTAGAAGCTGGCAGTAAAGAGTTTATCATTCAGCCTTCAAGCCTCTGACCAGCGGAGTGCTGCATGCTATGGGCTCACATTCTTGCCCTTCTAAATATGGGTCCCATAAATCTGACATGGGAGGGGGAGAGCTGCATATCAAGTCATTATTTGTACTGTTTGTTTTTTGGTTGTTTTTTTTTTTT
>Ga0065711_1028620_pt1 | contig 40120 bp, 22 predicted proteins | sample Hoacrofraction12_FD_59098 | JGI IMG/M metagenome (GOLD analysis project Ga0065711, IMG submission 59098) | Hoatzin crop microbial communities from Cojedes, Venezuela - Epithelial fraction 12 v2 (version 2) | ecosystem: Host-associated > Birds > Digestive system > Esophagus > Crop | place... | reverse complement strand
AAAAAAAAAAAAAAAAAAGTAAAAATTACCCTAATCACTGTTGCGCACTAAATCCTTGACTACTTTAATGTAGTATATATTGTATATACTGTATATATTCATTTCAGCAAGGCAGGCAAATGACTGAAATGAATTACTACCTATTAGGTTATGACACACACCGAAACCCTCCCAGCTTCCTACACCTCACAAGAGCAATTACTATAAAATTAAAAGATGATTCCCACAGTTTTAAAGCTTCTTTATTAACTGAAACAAGTTTCCCACCAGCTGTGGCCATCTTTCAGTTGGGTGTAAATTCGTAACTGAACTGTGAATTCCTGGTATGACTCTGGGTATACAACCAGTTATGATTATGCATTTCTACTGCAAAATGAAAAGAATATATATTATTGTTACTGTATCTCAAATAAAGACTCTCCTGGATCTGCACGCTGGTATTTATCTGCTGAGTAATCAGTTGAAAAATGTCCATATTGTCAGTGAGTTTAGCAAAATAAAACTATTTCTTCCTGAGACATGTTGTCCCATGCCTCAGCAAAGGAAGCAGCTATACAGTGTGTATTCCACCTCATCTATCTGCTTTTCATCTCAATGAATTTTAGCATTTATCTTTGTCAATATGGCAGCACAAAGCATGTATTCAGGAATTATTTTATTTCCAAAGCAAAAAATTGGATAGAACATACAATATTTTCCCCCAAAAAAAGACTACAGCTAATGCACAGCTAATGATTAATTACAGACCAAAATTACAGCTAATGATGAATTACAGACCAAATCGCACTCAACTTTTCTTTAAGAACGTGTTTATAAAAGTATCTTCTTCTCAGTTTAGGGCTGCTGTACATGTTGATTTGCAAAAATGTGCAATAAAATTAAATGGACCAGTTCAGTGTTATTTGTGAAGGAGAGGCAGAAAGGCTGTAAAGTGTTATGTTCAGTAAAACACAGAAACAGAATTGAGTACTGATGGAGACCTTGTGATATTACTAGGAAAATAAACACCAAGAGAGTATTGTTATTATAGAAAATTTAACTTTCTGTATTTGGACTGGACAGCAAAATACTTGCAAGAATATGTAGAATCCACTTAATCCTGTATGTAACAAATGCCAGCTTTATCAGTTAATCATGAATCCAACAGGATATTATGTGCAATGAAATTATAGTTTGGATTTCAGTGAACAAGTGTGCTTGTCCTTGAAATGAATCCTGCATTGATTATTGCAAGTTGCTTCCATTCAAATTAAAAGAAGAACAGATAAAATTGCATCTTCAAAGCTTTTAATTTCAAAAAGGCAAGTATTCAGTATGTGTGTAAATTCAGTGTGTAAATTCAGTATGTGTGTATGTGTTAACTGAACTGAAAAAGTCCATGCACTTAAATGAGGAAAACATTTGCTGTTCTTTAAAGACAGCAAACTGTCTAAAAAAAACTTCCAAAATCTCTGGAACTTACACTGCAAACCACAGAAAAGGAACACTGCACTTGCTGATAAATAATGGCCAAAAAGGCTGTTGGGAGTAAGTGACAAATCATTAGCCAAGAACAGCGTATCTCTGGTGTCAGAGATCATATAAGTAAAGTGAACTTTGTCAGAAGTCATGTCGATCTTTACTTTTGGATAAAATACACATAGATGGAAAATCAGCCATGGAAAAGGAAGATGGAGAAGAAAGAAATGCAGCTTTTATGCAATCAAGATACCTCACTCTCAGTAAGGATGGCTGTGAAGAACGTGGGTGCAAATGAAGGACTGATAGGAATACATATATGAGAATGAAAATTGTCATTAAGTGAGATGGCAAATTAAGTAGGAGAGTAGTGCAAACTCCATCTAGTCGAAGGAGTTGTCTCTGCTTCAGAAAACTGAAAAGCTTGGCATAATAAATTGCAACACTTCTGTTAAGAAGTCTGTTTAACCACATCTCCCTGGAGATGGCATCTTGCCTTTCTAGGAGAAAATCCAACATGAAGGTTGGAAGTGATGATGCCACCAGGTATGCAGAAGAAGTGGTTGCACTACAGAACCATACCTGGACTTAGCACAAGCAGGAGCACTTACACAGAACGTTATCTGTGCGGGAATGCTTAAAGTAAGTCTCACTCACTCTCCAAGTCAGAGGTTTACATTAACTCCTGCTTTCGCAGTTCTCTCACGCCATCGGTAAGCAGAAACACATAGTAGTTGTTAGGAAACAATATGCCTTTGGCAAATTTAAGTAGCATACTGACACTCTTTTGCGTTACCAATATCTCGCAGAAGATCTATCAGAAAACTGCTGAAGAGCTCGAAACTCCTTCCTGGAGTTAGACCAGCTTTCTCGCTGGGCGACACCAGCGAGACCATGGGCCAGCTCTCTCAGACCTGTGTGGTGGTGAAAACAAAGCTTTACTGGAATAAAATTTTTAATTCTTCCAGTTCCTCCCAATATTTTTTTTTTTTTTACCGATATTCCCGCTATTCATCCTGCCCTTATCCCCCAGACAGTGCAAATATCCTTACTGAAAACTGAGGTGAAGAATGCTGCTTCTTGCTGGACTTGTAATGCTCATTTTCCACAGCCCACACGGGGGAGCCAGGTCCACAACATTCACATTTCTGAGCTGCCCCACAGTGCAGATTGCTCTAGTCCGAAGGAAGTAACCAAACCAGCATTGAAACCAAAGCAGTTTATTCAAGTTATTCTTCAGCTGTAATATCCTGTGTTTTAATAAATACTGATAGCAATGGGCTGGTATCCATTTCTATCTAAAAAGCTTTTATATTTTGCCTGCATGTTTATTCATGCAAAATCTACATATATAAGTGCTTTTTCTTCTATAGGCAGAGAAAAGTCCAGCTAATTCCATTCCTCAACTCCCAAAGAATCCTGTTACAAGGTACAAGAAGCTACAGACAAAAATCTCCCTCCGATATGCACCAAATTGGTTGCTGATTAGCGTAATCATGAGACCAGGACTGAAGGACACGTTGCCCTGCATACTAGTAATAGCCTGTCTGACGAGCTCTTCCAGTTCACATAGCCCTTTTCTCTCTGCACACGATGTCTCAGTCATCCTTCACGGTTATGATAATTTCCCCACTGAATTAAAAAACAAAGACATTTCCCTTAAGTTTGCTCCTTTCAGAGAACAGTGATTTATATTTTTTTCTTAACACGGCAGGCTGCCAGCCATTAAGCCCTAATTTAAGAGCTCCCAGTGTTGTGCATTGTCTGTAATAAATCTCTGTTGGAGAAAGAGTATAATCAAGGAATAATTTTTCTCGTCAGACATCACTGCGCAATGGATGGGATCAGTGTCTGCAGCATACCTAAATTTATAGCTAAACAAATGTTACTGACCCTTGAATAAACAGATCAAAGTTGATTTGTTGCCCAACAGTGTGTAAGACCTATAATTGAAACACTGATTTCATTGTCTCTGTTGGGAAAGGTAGGGGATGCAAGTTTAGAAACAATACTTTCCATGCCTAATGTCTTAGGGCACTTTGCTATAGCTTCCACCACTGAAAAATTCTGAAAAAGGCATGGAGTCAGTGTAATGGAAATAAAGTCGAGGATATGGAACATGTCTTCTGCCTTTAAAGTAGTAATTGTGCTAGGACTTAGATTAAAGAGAATATGACACAGTATTAATTAACAGCGAAAATAGTTATGTTCTCATACTGGTGTCCATCATCAAACTATTTCAATGCCACTGTGAAAAATCCCATAAAATATTTTGAACATTCCCAACCAGAGTTCTTATATGTGCTTCTCATAGCCTTAAAAAGCAAAAATCATAATATTTGCTGTGTGTACAGGTATCTCCTCCTCCTCCTCTTAGAGGCGAGAGGGAGCAAAGGTCTGATGAAGAGAGTCTTGCCTGGTAGTTTATAAATGAACTTCTTGCTGGACCCTCACTGTTACCTTTCACCCAGGGATATGATCTGAGTTACACTGAGCTTTGCTTTCTGTTGTTTTATATTCCAATCAATTTGAACTTTTAATGGTTAGTATTACATAGTATAAAATAATTAAAATTGCATTAGTTAAATTTAACAAAAGTGAACATTGCCAGTCAATAGCCATTTTCAGAAACCTGAAAAAATCTGCTGCTCATGCTACATTGCTGAGCTCGTCTGTCCTAGTTACTCTCTGTCACCCATGCTGGAAGCACAGTGCTCGCTTGGCACAGGAGCTAACTGAAGGGTTCGCCATTTTGTAACACGTTTCTGGTATTCGCTTGCTCTGTAATTCTCTAAATGCTGAATGAAAAGCAACACTAAATTAGAGCTCTCTTTTTTCTTTTTTCCTTTTTCTTGATGTATTGAAATGTCTTTAATCAGGGAAAGAAGTTATATGATTCAGAAAAGATTTGCCTGGAACAAGTTCACAGCAGCATCTAGGCAACACTACGCATAGAATCATAAAACTTCAAGTTAAACAGTGTATCCATTTCTTAATACTTGCATTGGTATCTTTATATTGTAGGATTGTAAGGTCCAGTTCATAATGCACCTGTTCAAGGCGTAGCCTCTTCACTTGGCAATATTTACCGTAACTGAACTGTTGAATAAAAGCCATCCTTTAAAACTTCTTTCCCGGATAGACATTATGGATATAAGTGCATGTATTTCCATGTCAGCAAGGGAACTCAAGAATACCTTATGTGGCAGGAAAAGGAGCAGAAATCCATTTATGCATGCCTACGGAAAAATTCCCGACTGGTAAATAAGCATCATAGCAATGCATGGTTATAAGCAGTCAGAAGAAGACAAGCTGTTGAACGTCTCCTTGCCTCAGCTTCTAACTCATTGTCGGTCTGTCTGATGCACAAAAAATGTCAAGCTTCTCTAGCTGGAACTGGTGGAGGGAATATGTGAGAACATTCACATAATCTTAAGCTAGGATGTGGAGATTTGCCAAACAGCCCAGATGGATTGGGCACCAGGCAGTATTACCTGCAGAAAGCTTTCCCGTCTACTCCTTCTCACTGGGAATCTTGGTATAATCCATTTATACCTTTAGTATTTGCTGGAATTCATGGTCTGATTCTATTTTTTTCCATCACTATATGGACACTTTGTTAAAGCACACGAATAACTTTGTTATTTACACTGATGCGATTTGGAGTATGCCTGGGGTTGCACCTGGGGATGGAAACGGCACAGCCTTCACCATAACAGAAGCTAAATGCAACTCCGTATACACAATTACACTGGCCACAGCCCAGAAACCCCTCTTGCTTATGTTTCCAAACTAATCTATGGCTCAGTGTTATGCATCCAGCATCAGGTCTTGCTGTGGATGTGGTTCCTCCTCATGCTTCTCTATCTGTATGTACTTGATAAGATCTACAGAGTATTTTGGCAGTCTGTCTCAATGGCTGTCCATCTTACCACTGAACTTGTGCCAGGGTTGCGTCTAGCACCAGGCTCTGTTCTGAAGTTTGCTCCCACTTCAATTTTCTTTGAATTTTGGCAGGATTTTGGGGTGCCCTTCCGTCATCAATCTTTCTACTGGTGACGCTTTCTTGCTTCCCTATGTCTGACCTAGAAAAGCACGCTTCTCTTTGCACAGGAGATGGTCACTGCAGGCTGCAAACTGCACTGGCAGAGCAAAGGTGGACTTGTCAGATTTTTTGTCCAAGCAGGCTGATAAAGAGTCGCCAGACTTGTTGGAGTATTCTGTGAGCTCCCTGCACTCTATGAGCTCTGGCTAACCCATCTCACGAGCACCAGGCAGACTTCTGCAGATGAGATCTCTCTGCAGAAATGCATGTTTCTGGCTTATCTTGCATTGCCATCGCCACTAATGTAGTGATGCAAGTTGCTAACTTGAACTTAATATGGTCCTCTGCCCATCTAGTAACATACTGCTTGAGTATGTTTTGGTTGTTCAGCCCAGCCTGCTGCACATTCAATGAAGCAAACCTGTTGGCTCTGAGAATTAAACATGGGTGATGTGTGTGTGTGTGTGTGTGCGCGCGCATGCAGAAGCAAATGTTTTCCAGGGCTTTGAAAGGAATTGAAAGGTAGCAGGCAAAACAATGCAGTCGACAGAAAGGGCTGGAGGGCATTCAGAAAGTATCCAAATGAGCTCACAATTATGTGTTGTAGCTGCCCTGCATTGCGAAGTGGGTAGATGGGAACATATGCTGAAACATGGCAAGTGTTTTACCCAACGTTCCAGCCAAGAGCGCCAACACATTTTTAACGTTCACCTAGATGTGTTTACTTGGCTTCATTTTCTAGTTCATCCACATACAAAAATCTTTACCTAAGAATGTGACAAAATTACTGACACTAACAAAATTTGCATTTTCTCCTGTTTCAGTATAGATTTTTGTTCATGTGGACTTTTAAATAATGAAAGTGGTGGAGCAGAGTGTTCCATGGCAGCTCTGGGATTTTGTAGACAAGGAGCAATAAAAATAGAATAAATCCTGGCAGAAAGATATTTCATAGAGCTATCTACTTTAAGTCTGTAAGTATCAGATTCTGCTCTTCAACAATAGCAACTGTGGAAAAAACTGGGATTGTGACATAATAGCAACATAATTTAACTCAGTATGTTGTTCTTTTTAGTTTGGTAGACAAAGATCTGGCTGTTGATAGGTTTCCATTCATGCCTACCATGTTTCCCATAGCCTGGCACGAATTTCAGTGAAGTGGAAGGCATATGACAAAGTGGCTTCTTGGCTGTGACATGTCACACCAACTATGGCGTGCTGAATGAAAAGCACCATGTGAATGCCTTTTGCACACTGCCAGACGCGCTATGATCAGCTGCAAAACAGCATGGTGCTTTCTGCAGCTTCTTTTTTGTTGTATTATTTTCCGCAAGTTCCATAGAAGGTATGTTATATTTCATATTTGTACTAGGCACAACACAATCATTCCAAAACTGTTCTGTAATATGGTGCAGTCATTCTGCAGTCAGAGACTGAGGTGAAGCAGAATTAAAGCAGGCATACCTTCACCTACTCTGCTGACTGAACAAATCCAACGCACTCAGCTTCTCCTTGCCCGGCTTGTGCTCCAGCCCACTAACCGTCTTGCCGGCCCTCCACCGCACTCACAACTGTTATTCGATGTCTTTCTTGTACTAGCAGGCTCAAAATCAGACTCCAGAACCAGCTGCATGAGTGTTGAAGACAGGGAAATCATCACTCCCGTCAACCCGCTGCCTACGCTCGTGCCAGTGCAGCTCCATGTGTAGCATAGCAAGGGCACACCGCTGACTTGTGCTCCATTTGGTGTCCACCAGGATCTCCACGTTCTCCCATGCGATGCTGCCCGCTGACCCGTTGGCCCAGCACGACCTGCAGGGAGGTTGCTCCTCCTCAGGCGCAGGACTTTGCACTGCCTGAGGCTCCTGACAGCCCGTTTCTCCAGCCTGCCTGGGTTCCTCTGGATAGCGGCCCATGATTTCAGCCTTGAACTTGCTGAGGGTATATTTTGTGCCACTGTTCAGGTCACCGAAGTTTTGCCAGTAAATAAAGCAAATGAAATTTCACTCCAGGACAATAATGGATACTCTGTCAGACCACATCTTGTTCACAGTATCTGAATAAGTTGCTACCTTAATTTCATTTAAATTAGCAAAATGTCTTTGACTTGTCTCTTTCTTTTTGACCGTAGATGTACAAAATTTCAAGGATGGGGACTTTGAGCATGCTGGAGGATTGTACCAATGAATTACTGTTTTTACTGATGCACTGGACTCACAGATATTGTAAGCTGCCTTCCTTTTCTCCTTTCTGCTTTACGGACTCCTGGCAACCAGCGTATCTTCTATCATGCAAATAATTCTTGTGCCGCAAATCCTTTTCCATCTTTTTCTTCACTGCTGCCCCTTCCTATTCAGTCCCCTTTCTCTCTCTTTTCTGCTTACCCTCGTAATTTATATCAGTCTCTGTTATCCTTTTCCCATACTCAGCTCCCACTCTCCTTGCAGCCAGGGCTCCATATGTCCCTTGTTCAGGCTATTCTCTCTGCTACACAATAGAGGCCCCACATCTCTCTTCTTCCCTTTATTTCCCTCTCCTTTTTCCCTGCTCAGCCAATAAATCACTCAGTGATTTATCAGTAAATACGCCTAATTGGGAAGATGAATAGGGAAAACATTCAGTTTATAGCTGGGCAGTGCAGCATTAACTGGTGTGACCAGCTGGCTGTTTATTTGATCTGCAGAAAACCACAGAGGTATTCAAGCTGCCGGAGTGCTATGGTGCTAGCCGTTCCAGAGTTATCGCGTTACTTCCAAGCAGACAGACAGACAAATGTCATCAAGATGATGTCACAATGCTTAGCCAACTGGCTTATGTGATGCCGATCCCAACACACTTTTGAAGTATGCTGCAGTTCTGAGGTTGGATCTTTCTAGTCTAGTTTTTGGCAAGTTTATATATATGAAGTTGCATGTACCCAAATGCCTCCCTTTTGTCAGCAAGACGTCTCCCTCATATTTTTGTTCTATTACATATATGCATTTTTCAGGTTTACTGAATAACATGCCTACTGTACAAATACCTGTAGAACTGTAGTGGACCAGCAGTTCAGTAAAAGGGCTTTCCTAGTAGCTAATAATACCGGGATTTTATCCCTTTCAGATGCTTTCATGTATAGATATGAGACTAGGATGACAGTTTCTGACTGTATCTTTTTGAAAAGCAGTGCTTCATTCACTCCATAAAAGACCATGTCATGGCCAGCTGTAATACCTCCGATTAGTTTTGAAGATAAAATACAAAATCCTTGTGGTATCATTTCTATCTACATTTTATCATCAATACACCACTATGTTAAGTTGCACTAATGAAATGACAAATGGGAAAATATTGTCTACTTAAATATTCTTAAGTCAATTACTTTTTCTGGGCATTTTCAAGTTTTTTGGGGGGGTTATATTCAGTAAAAGTCAAACAACTGAAGTATTTGTGCGTCTTCCTTTCTTCAAGTAAAATTCTAGGTAACTTTGCCAGCTTTCTTTAGAAGCAGCTGATAGCCGTTTTTGTGAAGCATGACTTCTTTGCTCTCTTCTGGCGATCCACAAAAAAATCCAGAGGACCTTCAGCTCTCAGATTCTCTCTGCTTAAGCTGTTATGTGTACTTATCAACAAACTTCACATTTAAAGGCTCTGGATGCAATCTCTGAAGATGGTGTGGAACACCTGCCATAGTCTCATTGCTTACAATTTGGGAACCACAGATAGGTTGGATAACTTTCCCACAGATCTCTTATCTATTCCTTCTGCTCTATATTCCATTTTGTAAATACCAGATTAAAATTTTATTTTGGGGTAAAACAGAGGTAAATGGGTGAGTTCTCATTCTTGGTCTCTTGCAGAAGCAATTCAGTGTTACAAATATAGATATAACCTTAGAGAAGTAAGCACAGCCTTAGTAAGCACAGCCTTTTGGCAAAGGCTCAGCTCTAGAGCAATGCTCTTCCATTGCCTTGTTCTCCTTCATACAAACAATGTAGGGATGAGAAGGAAGAGGCACAGAGAAAAGGAAGAAATTCCTGTCTGGGAAAAAATTGCTTGCATTAAAGATGCAGTATGTATCAGTGTTCATATGAATAAGCCAAAACTGGCGTTTGGGTATGCTATATACGTAGCAGCATGTGATGAAAGGTAAGTCTGATCCTACTTGTAATTGCTATTTATCTGCCTCACAATGGAAGAAGGAATTTTTCTATTTTAACAGCGGACTTTCTCAATCACTCTTTATATTTCTTTCTTCACTTAGTTCTGGACACAAAACATGCAAGGAACAAGTTTCTTCGGACAAGAATCCTGTAATAACCTAATGCAGCAGGAGTTCATTCTTCCTAGACCTCATCACAGGAACTACAAAAGTACCACAAAAATTTCCCAAGTTTTACTCTTTTGTTACGAAAGAAGGAGGCTGGCAATTACATGAATTTATATGGTTATACATTAAAAGTCTTTTTACTAACTCTATAATTTGACCCTGTGTGTGGCTGGGTAGTGCTGTAGCTGCATAGCTTATTTCTCATGTTCTCAGCAAAATGTTAATATGGGAAATTTCTGTAGTTAGTGATGAAAGCATCTCAGTTGCTGAGATTTCTGTGAAATATGTGAATAATTTGGAAGAATAAATGTACCTTCATATTTATAATGAAAGCAATATTTATACGTTCTGCTTTGACAAATTCTGGAAATGCATATGTCTAGATCCAGGAATGAAGACTCAATTGCGCTATGGATAAATATAGTCATTCTTAGATTGATACTTTGAATGCACATAGCCTTTTATTAAAACATATTTGTGCATGTCCTGGACCTAAATTCAGAGTAAGCTTCAAGTCACTTCTTCACCTCTCCTCACAAAGCCCTAGTTTTAATGGTGATTAGTATTATGTGGAAAAATATCTAGCTGAAGTGCAAAGTCCAAGCATATGTATGAGAAGTAAATAGAACTGCCCAACCTAAATCTCTTGGCCAGCTACATGCCTTTGCCTCTTTGAACTGGAATTATTCTTGTACTTGTTCAAAATGAGACTACACACTCTTGAGTAAACGATCTTTTGTTTTATGCATCTGTAAGGAGAAGTGAATGACCATGATGGTTTGCTAATCAGTCAAGGATCTTGCACTAATTCCTGGTCCCCTGAGCAAAGCCTAAACAAAGTCATTTGGGAGGAATCGCTATGTTGGGATTGCTAGAAATAGCAACCTCCTCCACTCTTTGGAAGTGGGTTATGAAACATGAGCAAACACAACCTCTTATCTATTTTTGGAAGTCATTTTTGTATCTTTGTCCCCACCACCATCAGTAGCATCAAGGCTTTGGCTGATGGATCCTCACAATTGTAGACCTACCCTCCCACCGTGTTCCTCAGAGTTTTTAGTGCACTGACACAGAAGATGCTTTTGTTGAGCACTTCTCCATGACATGTAAGGAATGTGGATGCATGCTGCGCTTTCTGCCCTAGGACTTTGCCTCTCACTAGCTATGTTGCAGAACTATTTCAGTTCTGAAATATTTCAGTCCTTCTAAAAAGGTAGGTAAGGGGCAGGATCTGGACCATAATTCTAAAAGTGCTCAGGTTAATCTTACATCTAAATCATTTAATGGAATATTTAAAGGTGTTTGAATCATAAATGTCTTCCGATAAAGACATGCTACAGTGAACATGGTCAGAGAAAGAGTGAGAGCTGGGGCATTTCAGACTGGGAAGTGGGACTGCTTTTTAAGTTTATAAAGAGTGTGGGTTTCTCTTCCAGATTTTACTTATGTGTGTTCAGATTCTAAGACTGAGAATTTTACCAAATCAGATAATACCAAGGATTGAGAATAAATGGTTTGTATAAGCTTTAGAAAATTATACTGGTAAACTTAATCACCTGTTTAATATTTGACTAGTCCTTTTCACTTTAGACTTACAGTTTAAGGTCAATGTAAACTAAATATAGATATAAACTATACATTAGCGAAGATGAGCCACCAAATCATAGAAATTTCACAGCAGATATATTCAGATTTTGCTTTTATGAAAAGATGAGCTCAAATTCTTACTGTTCTAAGCCTCCGTGTCAGAGCACACATGAGCAGATTGCTCCACTGTCGAATGGAGACTTACACTTCAGCAGATATGCCATCTGGATAACACTTACAGTAACACCGTAATGGCTATCTAGCTAGAAAGCTTATAGGATTCCGTGTGTTGCTTTTTTACCTGTTTATTTTTTTAATGGATAGATCTTGTCTGGTGAATTTTAGCTTCATTTCTTGACTGCTTTTCATGTCTGAACTCCACTATTATTCTTAAAATAGATTTTAAATTAGAGACTAAATCTGTATTTTTTTGTAAACCTGACTTTACCATTATCTAAAGCAGCAGTAGATTTACTAGTTACAACACACAGATGGGACCCACCAACTTTTAACCTGTGGTCCGCCTTGAAATAAATTTCTATATCTCATCAAGAAATTAGGAGAACAAAACTTTTTGGAAGTCAAGGTTCTAGTGATTTTGCGCATGGGATGAATCATCAAGAATCCTGGAATCCTATTTCTAATTGTCTCATTATCCTGCTTCATAATTATGAGCTACTCTCAGTGCTCCTGACTGCCTACCTGCTTCCCATCTGTCTCTTAGGCCTTTGAAGAAGGCCTTATAAAGTGTTTGTAAAATATCTAGTATGATAGAGCCTCTGCCTGCTACTGCTATACAAAGAGCAAATACCAACAATAATAACACTATAATATAATACAATCTACAAATATATGTGTGCATAATACACATTTTCAAAAAAAATGAGGACCCTCTCTGGGATCCAAAGGAATTACCTTTTGTTGTCACATTAAAAAGCATCCTCTTTAAAACTTACAAAGTAATGCTAGTCTTAGCAATGCATATACAGAAAATCTGTGGTAGAGGAATAAAAAACCTGAATGACTAATCACAATTTCACAGGGAAGACACATATCTGAGCATTTTGCTCATTGAAGCATCAGTATTTAGTGGGAAAACATTTGTCCAAGTGCCTTAAAAATCACATAGAGAACACGTTAACATATGCAATATACTTGCTTATTTTTCTTCTGTAATTTCTCCATACTTTAAAAGCTTTTATTGACATAGTGCCTGAAAATGTATTTCATTGAATCTAGTAGTCTCTGAATTGGAAACATAGCTGAGTAGATCATGATGTAGTTTGTGGCAGATAGGGATATGTTGTTCTCCAATGGTGAATATCACTTTGCTCTGTGAAAGCTTTTTTACTTCAACCTCCACTTTAGACCAAACTTCATTTTGACTGTTGTCAATCTGTATATTTGCTTAAAACACTTCTCTTGTCTGTAATATGCAGGGAACTTAGGCCATGTTTGATAATGAAAAGCCCAGCAAGGACTTTTAAAGGCTTTCTTTTACTGAAAGAGGAGATGTCCTGCCAGTAGGGCCAGCATTTTTAAAGGATTCCACACAGGGCTTTTCTGAGAAGGATGCGAGTGAGCGTTTCACCTGAAGAGAGGTGTTGAGGGACACAGTGTACTCGGGCTGGGGGAAAGGAGGGAAATCTGGAGGAAAGCGGTAAGAACACTGCCTGGAAAAAGGAAGGGGATCAGAAAGGAAGAAGGCAGGAGGAAGTCTCCTGCCTCATTTGGTACTCTTGACGACCCTCAAGTCCCACAGAAAAAGAGCTCAGTGAAAGCAGATACACACAGGACATCTTTTTTTCCTCTGAAGTAACTTACTTACTTGATTTAAAAATCTAAGTTAAAGTGTCTAAGCTTCAAATTTTTTATTATATTGCTTTTGCCTTCCTTCCACAGTCCCTTTTAGATTGTCTAAATGCCAGGAAGTTCAGAATAAACGGTGACTCTCGAAAAATGCTCTATGTGTCTCAGAGCTCAGCACAGAAATTTCAGTATCTGCTGAGTCTTCCTACCCAGGCAGTAAAGTACAACCTCTAATTTGTCCATTTAAGTAGGTTTAAAAGATACAGGGCTTTATATCACATGTGACTGTTTATCAAGAAAACTGGGTGAGGCTATAGCTTGTTCCTTAGAAATTACTAATGGATCTGAAACAATGAAAGTAGAAATCTGTCATGGGTGGGTTGGATTTTTTTCCTCTTTCTTTCTTCACTGTTATCCTTGTCATCAAAAAATTCATTTACAAGGTAGGTAAGTATCACTGAACAGTGTTAATTGTTTCTCTGAGTGCAATTACGGATAGTGGAAGAAGTGCTAAAGGAAAGCACCTTTAAAGAAATTAGCACTGATACTGAAAACAATCTTGGTAGCTAAGGTAACATGTTAATATAGTCCATGCTGAGCTTCAGCTTTGTTCATATCTTTCACTAATTTTCTTTCAAAGTACTCTGATCCCTGCCTTTGCTTATCCATGATGTTTGCTAGCTTGCATACTCCCCTCTCTCCATTGCAGATCTTGTTGTTACTGATGCCTCTCCTCCATGCAGGAGTCTTCCAGGATTTGGCACGTGTAAGTGATGCCTTTATGCACAAAACTGGCTTATGCCCTACCAGGCTTATAAACTACCTCCCTTGTTGTTGATACATCACTGGCATGATTCCTGTCCTGATGTGGATGTGAAATTCTGATAAGCCTTCAGATTTGATTTAGGGGAGTTTTAATATTTCTGTGATATGTTTGTAAAATGTTTCTTAAAAAATCATTCTAGAAGAGGCTTATCTAGAACAGTCCCTGTTTAAATCGGAGTGAATTGAAACAATTAGATTGGACTAGATTAGATTAGATTAGATTAGATTAGATTAGATTAGATTAGATTAGATTGCTCAGGACTTTGTCTTCTTGCCATCCTTCTCCTTCTGGCTGGACAAGGAAGTTCTTCTGGTGGGTGCAAGGCACATACTGGGAAAATGGGGAGAGCGGGGAAGCTTTATATGTGGCAGGTGAGACCAAGTGATCAACTTCAATGCATGAATAGAGGAGGCACCAGAACCCTGTTTCTCACTTCTTTTCCTCTCCTCTTCCCAGAGACATTTTCTCATTATGGTTTCTCTGACTTAACGCTAATTTGGTTTTGAGCAGCAAAATAAAGCTGCTTTTATAAAAATAAACTGAGAAACTGGAAAAAAAAAAAAAAAAAAGAGAGCTGGGTTCCATCCGAGCAAATGTTGGACTGGAAATAGGTTTGACTAATCCTGGGCTACTACACAAAGGCTACGGTCATGTTTGCAGTATAGCTCCATCTGGAAGACTGGCAAGTCCATTGAGCTACTGGCAGATGCTCTGGATCTGGAGATGTGTCTGTGGGTCATCGTAGTGAGAAGATTGTGGGAAATGGAAGTGAAAATTGAGAAAGAGGTGTGAAATAGTATGTGCTCTGTAGGGCATAAAAACTTAGCTCCTGTGTACCTTGTCCATATCTCCACTTCTAATATTGCAAAGTTATTGGAATATCTTGGTGGTTCCAAACCTTCAGCTGTTATCTTGCCTCAAATTGTTCACAGCACATGTGTATGTATTTGTTCCTTGGCTGACATTGCTCTTTAGCTTCAATAACTCTTCCCATTTCTTGGTGTTTACCTCTCAGATGATGTGTACACACAGGCAGCTGTCACTTCCCCTCTTACCATTTGTTTGCTATGCACACTAAGCTTTTATAGTCTCCTCTTGTAAAAGAGGCTCTTTAGTTCCCTGGTCTTCCCTGCACCTGTTCCAATTCATCCTAATTCAGCTTTACGAGGACAACAAACCTGCTTCAGAGGAGGTCATACCAGCGTCTCTCCAGCTCCAGTGACATGCCCCCTGTTTGTGCCTGGTTTTTTGTGAGCAGTTCCCACCTGGTAATGCTTCTTGATGTATTACGATCAACAAATCCCACGCTGCCTCCCTCTCTTTCAGTTCCACTTCAGATTAGAAAAAAATGTATCAGCCAAGACCACGATGCAGGACCACCGTGTTGCACTTTGTGCTGCTAAACCTCACCCACAGTAGTTTACACAGTGTTCAGGGGTACTGGACTTTTCTGTACAGCAACGCCAAGCTTCCAACCTGTGCCATTTGCACTTTTCTTTAACCAGCTTGTACTTTTGTCTCCACTTCATTGCTATCAAACAAAATAATCTCTCTTCTTCTTATTCAGAAAGTCTACTAAAACTTACATCACAGTAATTCACCTTTCAGTCCAATGTCTTTGTCTTCTGCTTAGCCAGCCCCTCATCCATTTTACACCCCTGGTGCTAGCGTCTGTCTTCTCTAACTTGGCTTATAATTTCCTGTATGTCAGAATAACAAATGTTTTTTAGGAGTCATTTGGTTGCTGTGTGTCCCATGAAAGGCACAGAAGGAACGCGTGAACGCTAACAAGCATGCTTACAATTTTAAGTCCATTCGAGGCTCAGCAGCCTGCTAAATGAAAGGAGAATTAGAGCTGAAGCAAAACAAACAGATCCTATGCTTGATTTGGTAATAAAGACCTTCTCTGGAGCTGGCGGGAGCTGGGTCTTTGGCCGGTTTAATGATTTCCAGTTCCCAAGAATCCGCGCGGTAGGAAGCAGCACCTCTTCGAAGGCCGGGGGCGATTAATGCCACCGACTTTTTGCTCTTCCGAAGGCAGCAGGCGACAGCGTGGCGGGGAGCGGTGCCGGAACCCCGGCACGCAGAAGCTGCTGGACCCGTCCCCTCGCCCCCAGCCGACCCCCCGGCTCCGGCCGTGCTGGACATGGCGTGGGGAGCCCACGGCCGGCGCGGTCTCCTCGGCAGGGACCCAGCCGCCGCCAGCCCGGCGCGGCCTTGCAGCGAGCGGGCTTTCTGGGAACAGCCACCACAGGCCCAGCCACGCTGCCAGTGACCCAGAAATTTAATTTCTGGAACCAGCCAGGCTAAGCTTCTCGGTTTACATGTCTGTCTGTGTACATGTACAGATCTCGCTTGAATTTGAAAAATGCTCCTACATCGCCTGCGCCTGGCTCCGGACATCGGTGCTTTTCCCTACTCCCACCCCTCGGGAGCAGCCCCTTCCCCTCCCCAGGCCTCCCCAGCACCGCCCCGGCTGGGCCCCCTCCCCCGCAGCCCCTGGGCCGGCCGCCCCGCGCCGCCCCTGCGGACCCCGCTGGCAGCCGGACCCTCCCTGAGGAGACTCTCCCGCCCTCCACGCCAAGCGCGGCGGGCTAGCAGCGCGGCTCTCCCCGCCCCCGGCGGTCGGGGCCTCGCGGTCCCTCCCGGCCGGCCGGCGGCGGGGAAGGGCATGGAGTTGGAGGGAGTCTATAAAAAGCGGCCGTGGGACGAGGCCGCCGTGCTGGCAGAGCCCCCCGCAGAGGCTGAGGCGCGGCGCCGGGCCGCGGCAGCCGCACCATGATCAACCCCAGCTACTACCCGTGGGGCTACGACGGCGACAACGGTGAGTGGGGCGCGGGGTCCCGGCGGCAACGCCCGGGCGAGGCCGTGCGTGGGGAGGGGGAAGGAGGGCTCCCGGCTGGTCGCCCTCGCCGGTGTGGAAGGGGAGGCAGTGGCTGAGGTCTCCGAGGTAAATAAAGTCAGTCTTCCTCCTACTAATGTAAGTTGTAGGTTGACGTAGCGTTCAAGTCCAGCTCTGGGCTCGCCGTGGTGCAGGAAGAGCGGGACCGCCATCCCCCCGCCTGCGGAGGCTGGAAGCCTGAGGGGCCTGTTCCTCAGCCAGGCTTTTTCGACGTGAAGCTCTTGATAAAACCATGGTGAAAATTAAGTCCACATTTTGTCTTCTTAAGATACCAGTGGCCTTTTCTCTCTGCAGATGGGTAGATGCTGCCACAGTTGATTTGTTTGGGTGTATCCCACCGTATTTCTAGCCACTTGGACTATGCACCTCGAGTTTCCTTCCTTGGTGGGTTGTCAGTCTCCTGATAAGTAAAGTCCTGAGGTTGCTGCGAGAGTTTAGATTCAGCCAAATGACTTAGAGTATCTAATATTCCAACTACAGTGATCTGATTGCTTTTTAGACCATGAAACTCTTGACAGGCCATGACTAACAACCAGGTGATTAGTAACCTACTCATTAATACATTTTGTTGTTGTTCTATAGCTAAGCAAAGCTAAGCTTGCATTTATTATAATACAACTTGTACCTAACTGGAAAATGTTGTCAAGATATTTCTCTGTATTTTTTCTAGGACCAGATCAGTGGCACAAAAATTACCCAATTGCCAAAGGACGCCGTCAATCACCTATTGAAATCAATAACAAAGAAGTGCATTATGATCGCTCCCTACTACCATGGTTTGCTAGTTATGATCCCGGTGCAGCTAAGACCATCCTCAATAATGGGAAAACCTGCAGAGTTGTATTTGATGATTCTTTCGATAGATCAGGTTAGTTTTGTTTTCACCTCAAGCTGTCATTATGTATCAGAGACTCTTGGAAGACAGAGTGTGCTCTGAATGCTCGTGGCTGTCAGAAGGTCTCTGTCTACTGCCTGTGTGTGTCGTATAGGTTTCTGTGACTCCAGTGCCCTGCACAACTGGTGGGAAAGGCCTGTGACTACTTTTAAAGTCCATAGGTAGAATCCTAGGGGATACAGAGAGCTGCAAAGGAGCTTGGTGCAGGATGAATTAAGGTGTAAGGTTCTGTGCTTGCAAGAGCCATTGCAGTTGTGCTGCTTTCCAGGAGCATGCAGCCCAGGCTTTGTTTATGAGGACTGAATTTTTCCATTCAAGACTATTTGAGACACCCAGCAGAGCATCTTTAACTGTGTGTATGGCTGAAGGTACAATATTTGAAAACTGTACCTCTATAATTTCTGATAAATCAAGTTATGAACCAGATGTTGCCACAAAGTCACAGTATTTAATCAGTGAAAACTCCATTTGGCATTCATGATATTTTGTCTTAACAAGGATTATACAGCTGAGAAATTCCAGTGTTTCAGCTTTAATGCCCAAAATCTTTCATCCACTCATCGTTATGACAATATGCAATGTGCTGCATAAATAATACATAGCTTTTAAGAGTTAGTGGGGTTATATATTTTGAAGAGATATGTCCATTCTGTTGAACAGGTGCTAGAAATATTTAATTTATGTTGGCAGAACCACTGACGTTTCATGTTAATACTGTTGGCTATGTTTCAGAGGAGAAAACATTACTGAAAGAAGTATGAAATTGCATTAGTACTAAGATAAAAAGGAAAAATCAAACACATACCTCACTCTATTCTTGGGTCAAGGTCAACAGAACAGTGTTATTATTTATAGTACATGGGATGGTAAGAAAAGGAAAAAGAAATGTCAATTTCAGTAAAATATTGAAAAGTCTGTCTTCCACAGTGTACAGACTTACTTCTTAACTGTGTTAAAAGTTGAAATTTCTATTATGGTATAACTAGGATTGACAGCTATAATTCCTAGGAGGAATTTTACTAATAGGTTTATTGATCTTAAATATCTGAAGGCATGGATTCAGTGTAGTGAATTTTTAATTTCTTGAGTTTCGTGAAAACTGAGGATCAAAACGTATGTAGGCTGGACTAGTTAATACGCTGTCAAAACTCACTAATGACTATGCAGTGAAGCATTAGATTACTTTTCTACCAAAGTGGGAATTTTTAGTGTTATTTGAATAAAAATATTGTTAATGTCAGATCACATGATACATCAGTAAAAAGATGTAGCTGTGGCATGTGAGAAGACCTCTATGACCATTACTTACCGTTTTCTGCCATTGCTGGTATTTGTTGGAACAGCATCAGACATATCAATGGTTGCATCTTCTGCATAAACGTCAAAGTTATAATTACTCAGATTTTGCACAGGAGGGAGTATTCAGGCACAGCAATCTGCAGCTTGGATGCAACATGGTGGCTGCAACGAGCAGAAAGTTTTGGAATGTTCTGAATTTTTTTCGGATGAACTGCTCAGTAACTGTTGTGTTCAGATCTCAGAAATAAAAAGTGACTCACTGGAAAAAAAGTAGGTGTATTTCTCAGCTCTTTGAAGGCAAGCAACATTCAGTGTTTATTGTTACGTCTCCTTTGTTATACCATTGCCTGCAGAGTCTGTGGGTGGTGTTCCTTCTCTAGCATAATGCTAATTGCAGGACGAATTCCACTGTGCATACTCCTACTGACTTGAGCGTGTTTAAAGTTTTTTAGGATATGTACAATGACTTCTTTTTTGTGTAAAGGAACCACCTGCTCCATAATACGTACATATGTAATAGCAATCATATAGGAATGAAGCTTTTATTCATTGAAACATTTCTTTAAGACATTCTATCTATCTATCTATCTGTCTACGTGTTTATCACTGTCTATCTGTCTGAATTATTTCTGAGTTAACCAGAAAACTAAGGGCTTCCTTTATTTTCGTAGTTTTTTCAGTTAGTAGTCATACCTGTATCTGTAGTTATATCTAGATTTTCATTAGTGGTAGATGAAGTAGAAGGTGAGTGATAAAATGAATTACTTTGGATGTCTCCCAGTTTTACTTCCATTTTCTCTTCTATGTCAGGAATACTTTGAATTTTCACCATTGGGACAGTTTCTTAAACTCGAATGATTACAGATAAGCTTTTGGGAAAAGTACCATCCAATGTAATTAATATATTATGTTGAAAAAGGCCTTATTGCTGTTATCTTTGGAGTTAGTCTAATGGAAGGAATTGGAAAATTTGTCTCCAACTATTTATAAAGTCTGCTTAACTTTAAGAATCTGCAATACAGCAGAAGGCTTTAGTGACAGGTATTTGCTTTAGGAGCTGTGTCATGCCTCTGCTGCCTGTCTGAACAAGTTAATTGATTGTTGTGGACTCACTTGCCTGTCTTACCATACCTATGTGGAGGAAGGACCTTAAGCACTGTAAAATCACTGCAGGTGGAGACTGGTGTCTCAATATCCAGGAAAGAGCTGGGAGATGAAATCAAAACCTCCTAGGCCGTTGTGCCACCTTGTGATGGCCACAGTAAAACCCATACCAGAACTTGGGTGCTTTGGCAGCTTACCAGTGCTATGTTTTTTGGCCTGAGTGGCAACTCAGATACTCTTTTAGATCCAGCAGTGACTCTGGTTTTGTTTCGAATTAGGGCTGCAATCTTATTTCTACTGGGAGAGTTCATTTGCTTTTAAAATTCCAAAAATATTTGTGCCAGAGAAGTGTCCTGAGACTACCTACCTGGTGGGATCATTGTCATAATGTTGTGTGAGATCTGTAGCTTGTAACTTCCTTACAATTTTCAACTCTGGCTTTCTTTATAATACTTGTGGATAGATGGTGACATCAAAACATTCAAATATTTAGGAAACAGTAAAGGTAAGTAAGTCTTGTACTGGAACCCAGACGCAGCAGTTGGGTCATGAAGGCTGTGTCAAATGGATGCCTTCCTTCATCTCCTTACTTTGTTTCTGTTATCTCCTTGACACTTTCTGTGAAAGTTCATCCGCCAAACGTTGGCTTCTCTTTTTTACTAATTTTCTGATGGATGACATTTAAGGGCTTGGAGTAACTCAGTGCAGGCACACTTTATTACAAGGTTACCTTGATGCTATTTGCAGAATCTTTTGATCTCTTGTCGAAGGAATGTGTGCCTTTGGAAGTGGATGATGAAAAAAAATAATATAAAGAGACCATAACTGTAAGTAGAGAAAGCTTGTGGCATATCGGTCTCTTTCAGCACAACTGGTGCTTGCGAACAGCATTTGCTAGAGTACCACTTTGTGGGAAATCTCATCTGTCTTTGCAAATGCAATTTTGATTACCAGCTTCTGGTGAATGAACATTTATTTGTTGACTGGTTCTAAAAAATTACAAACCCCAGTAACTTTAATTAAAACTGTGGGAAGTTTGTCAATAGACACATTTTGGTTGATTCCTGCAAAAAGTTCCTGAACATTTTGTGTACTGAATTTACATTGGAACAAGTCAGTTGTCGTTACAAGAATAGGACAGCTACATCTCAGTGCTTGTGTGGCTGTTGGTACACACCACTTGATGGCCGTACTGCATACTGCAAATGGCAGCAAAGTTAAATTCTTCCTTCGTTGTTTGACACATCTATCATCTGTAGTGTCTGCATGAAGGTACTCTGTGTTAATATGATCACTGCAGGGCTTGGGTACAGGGGATTTTGGTGTTGAGTTTCTGTTAACTTAACCTCCATGCGATTGTTTGAGGCTACAGTTACGAAGTGTACTGTCAGTTTTCTGCCCCTGCAGATGGGGATTTCAGCCCTACCGCGGATCACAAACAGAGATGATGTGGGAGCTCACTGCTGAACAGGCTCTGATCAATAGGCACAAAACTGGAAAAGGTGTGTTGCAGTGCAGGCGAAGGTGGGTGGGATGCTGACAGACTTCTGGCAGGCACTCCTCCATCCCCGTGAGAATACAAAGTTCAAATATAAAAGAAGTAATTCTTCTCCATATCTATTCAGTGATTGCTTAAAGACAATTTCAGTGAGAACTGTTTAAAACATTACAAAAGTTTTTACGAAATATATTTTATCCCTGCAGTTAGAGTGTTTCAGTACAGAAATCCTCTTTCAAGTAGAGGCTTTTTTATAACATTTAAAATATGGCACTGACATTAAAAAGCTGTGGGTTTTGTACTGCACTGTTAGACTCTGTTACAAAGCAGCATAGCAAAGATAATGTATATTTTTCAATTGTCATGCAGCGATACCATACTAATTTACTTTAGTTGTGGTTTACCAGTTCATTTTATGGATTTGGCAGGATGTGACGATCATAAATCTTATAAGAACAGTTAGTTCTTCTCATGTTTATAAGCACAGCTCACCTCATGAATCTGTTTAGTGCTTCTTGTGGTTTTCCACCTGACTTTCACAGTATGCCTTCCCAGCAAATAGGGGAGGCATTTGCGTAGGCGTAACTTTGCCAGTTTTACTTTGGTGAGGTTAGATGATGACTGACATTAGCGCAGATTAACAACCAGACCCTTTCCTAAGCTGCTCAGCAAGTGGATGGACTTATTTCAAAACCTTCTTTGTCACATTTCTGTTGCTAAGGTCACCCTGCTAGCTAAGGTAAAGTGGAGTGGTCATCTCCACTCAAACTGCATCACAACTTTGTTTTGCTGTGTGAACACACAGAATGAGATACGGAGTGTTTTCTTGCCTTAGTTACATCCTCCAGTGCAACAATTGACCTCTCTGGGGAAAGCGTCTGCCTCAGGGATTACATTGAGAGTGGAAAAAACCCATTCTTTTATGAGCCAGTTCTGTCTCACGCTGCTTGGTTTATGTGGGATCAAATAAGAGGTGAGCTTTTTTACTGGAAGTGATGTGCACATGTGTGTCTGTGTAGGACTGCTTTGTGACAGACCATTCTTCAGTGTGGATGGAGGGACATGGAATTTGAGCAAGCGCTTCAGACTGACTTTTTTACGTCTAATATCAGGCACTGGTGTAGGGTGATGTGCAAATCCGTATAGAAAGAGTTAGTCACTGAGCAATGGGATGAGAGCTTGCAATAAGGCACCAAAAAGGAGTGAACACTTTTCTCCCTTGGGAGAATGCTTTTCTCCTCCCGGGTTGGTTTGTATATTCCTGCTGTTGGGCCGTGTTACTTTAATGACAGCAAGTTTGAGGGAGTTACATTCTGGTAAATGTGCTGTGGCCTTCCTGTTACTTCCTGTAGAGCAGAAAGAGGAACAGAAATGCCACATTTCCAATATTCAGAAGTATGTCCAGCCGTTCAGCTAGCCATGTGAAAAAGATTACACAGTATTTCAGAGAACTAAGAGAAAATCTGGCTGCCTGTATATCAGGGAGTGAGCCTGCAGGCTCCTTTTTTAAAACTCTTGCTTTTTGTTTCGTTCAGTGTCATAGGTAGAAGCTCATTGAGTCATGAGGCCTTCTAGAAAAGCATCCTTTCGTAAGTGTTTTGTGGTAGGAAAACAGCTATCACAGCCTTCAAACTGTGATTCTCGGATATTTAAGGTGAACATTTCCTATGTAATAACTGTTAGAATAATTCTGTTACATATAATTATGTAAATATATAAAAATAAATCTATATTTTAACACGACTGAAAACACTGAAAACAATTTAAAGATACCGTAATTTCTTTTATAAACTTTTACCTCATATTCCTTGTCTCACTGGTGCATGAATGTCTATTTGTGTTAGTATTTTCCAAAAACAAAAACCCAAGAGGATAAAGATACCCTTAGAATTTAGGTTCCAAGCCACATGTTTTTGTTTTTTTTAAAGAAAAAAGATTTCTTTTACTGACTTTGAGCTGTGCAGACGTAGTTTGGGATTTTTTTGTTTTAGATATTGGAGAACTTCATTCTTGTAATTGTTTTGTTTATCTTTTTTAAAGCATAGGGAAATTTCATTTCCTGACATTGTCATTTCATGTATTTCTATTCTTTTTACTACACACTTGAACTTAAAAGAAAGAAAACACCTTTTTGTCCTTCAGGAGGTGTTGGTTTATAGGCATCTTAGCCTGCATCGCTCTGTTTGCTTACAGTGTGCGAAGTAAAAGGTACTGTCTATTTATAGAGGAGTGAAGCCAGGAATGTGTTGGCAGGAGGTGATGCAGAGCTTCACTTAACGCCCAATCGAATATGTTTGCTGATGGCCCATCAGTGGAAATAATGACACATTTTTACCTTAAACTGGATTATTTGGTCTTACAGATCTATTTTAATGGAGGATTGATGGCCTTGTCAGCTACTACTGTTACTCTGTCTGTATCAGCCACAGTACTGAATGTCTGTGGGAGTAAGTAAAAGGAATTTGTTGAGAATAACAGCTTGCTCTTAATGTTCAGTAAAGAATACTCTTAGTACTTTATTTCTTGAGATGATCATGGATTTCATTCCTTTTCAGATTTAGGGATATTTTTCTGTAGCATATAAAGACCTGTTCTTGAGAACTGCTGAATGGTTTTTAGGAATGCTATAACTTCTATCTCCAAATAAAGTGAATGAAAATTGGATATTAATATTTGGTGAACATGAAGAAGTTCTTCCCTTTCTATTGCGAGATCCTTTCAAATATACCACATTCATTTGATATATAAAGTAAAAATGGTAAGATTGTTTAGAATACAGGGTATTGTTCATCACAGGCTGAACTTTGCTTTAGGAAAATAGTTTGTATTCTCAGTGATTCCTTTTCTGGCTGTTTTCTTTCTCCTCTTCCACAGCTGGATGGAACAGCCATTATAGCAGAAGCAGCGTCAGTAATTTCATGTGTTTTTAAACAAATAAGTCATAGCCTGCAATAAGAGACATGGGAATGTTTATCATCTAGCACTTCGGTAGTTGGTCTTCATCACGGCTGTTTTTGTGTGCTTTGATATAGGTAGATATTAGAAAGAATTCAGGAGGAGACTGACACCTAAATTTAGGTGTCTTATGTGAGCTTTTAAACGTAGGTGAGTTATGTCTCGAAACTCCCATTCGCATCAACAGAGGTGGAGTCACACTTCATCCGTGGAGTCCAAAGAGCAATCCAGGTCACCGTCTGTTGAGCATCTACCTTAAGGCAAGCAGAATTACGCTAGAAGTTTGACTGTTCTAATCAGGGTCTTACTTCAGTTACCCAAACATAGGCATCTCACGCCATTTTTGATAACCTAATCTATTTCACGTTGACTCCAGATACTGCTTTAGAAAAGTGCAGATCTTGTATCACACCTTACAGTCCTGTCCAGGTGTCTTTGGAATATCCCAGAAGGTACTAGATGCACATTTATACAGCTGAATTAAAACAGTGATCTCTACTGACTGTAACGGAAGCCTAGACACAGATAATTTTCATGTGCCTGTAAGTGCGTATAGCTGCAGGTGGTTGCCTGAAGTACTGCTAAAGTCAATGCAGATTTCCAAGATGTACTCATTACTCTTAGAATGTAGAACACCTGTGCAGTGAATATGTAAATATGTATGTAAATGTTTTAAAATACATATATTTCTTTTAAAAAAATTGGAAGAGACGCGAGTCTAATGCTGATGCAGATTATCAATTGCAGTGCTGAGAGGTGGGCCACTTCCAGGAGTCTTCAGGCTGCGTCAGCTTCACTTTCACTGGGGTTCATCTGATGACCATGGCTCTGAGCATGTTGTGAATGGAGTGAGATATGCAGGAGAGGTAAGACTCACCAGTTTTTACTTTAGAATAGGGTGTAAAATAACATTTGTCATTATTGTTCAGGTGGGGCAAGATTTCTCATTTGTCTGCTTTTCAAGGAGCTCTTTCTATAACTCTGTTTATCTGTGACATTTTCTTCTCACTCCCATCGATTCATATAAATGTGGATTGGGCTGAAATAATTCTCACAGCATAAGAAAATAAAAATACTATGTGAAACAAAAGTTTCCATGTTCTCAAACCAACATAGCTTGAAACATAGGACAGCAAGACTGAATTACTGAGAAGCAATGCAAACTTACTGAAAGAGTATTCTAAGAGTACAGTATTATAGCATAATTATAAAATATTAGCAACAGAACGGAGGAAGAATGTATTACCTTGATTTTCTACCACTTCAGGACTGTAAGGGAATATGAGAACTGTAGACTAATAATACACAGAGCTTACATTCTTATGGATTCTTTGCTAGAATTTCTGTAATTCGAAAGCCAGATGGAAATGAATCACATATCAGTAGATGACTTCTGAACTTCATGTTCGACCTGCTTACTTAAGCATGTTTTCTATGTTCATAGAATCATAGAATGTTTTGGATTGGAGGGGACCTTAAAGGTAATCTAGTTCCAACCCCTCCGCCATGGACAGGGACACCTTCCACTAGACCAGGCTGCTCAAAGCCCTGTCCAGCCTGGCCTTGAACACTTCCAGGGAGGGGGCAGCCACAGCTTCTCTGGGCAACCTGTGCCAGTGTTTCACCACCTTCATGGTGAAGAATTTCTTCCTAATACCTGATCTAAATCTCCCCTCTTTTAGTTTACAGCCATTCCCCCTTGTCTTATCACTACACACTCTTGTGAAAAGTCCCTCTCTGTCCTTCCTATAGGCTCCCTTCAGGTACTGGAAGGCTGCTATAAGGTCTCCCCACAACCTTCCTATCTCCAGGCTGAACAGCCCCAATTCTCTCAGCTTTTCATCATAGAAGAGGTGTTCCAGACCTCGAATCATTTTGTGGCCCTCCTATGGACCTGCTCCAACAGGTCTACGAGCCTGTGTTCTTCAGCTTTAAGATGAGATTTCTGTTCTTTTTTGCAATTTCTGTATTAAGATGTTTGTAGTTTATTTTAAAGCAAATAGTAGTCTAATAACAATAGATGGCTGATACAACTTGTATATTAATTGCTGTCTCTTTTTTAATATTTTTTTTTCTGGAAGGCCTAGTCCTTCACCTTTGTTGCCTCAAATTCTCTCATGTATAAGAACTCTAAATTCAGTCTGATTGCTTGATATTTAGTAATTGTGGGGTTTTTTGCATGTTTTTCTTTGTTTCCAGCTACATTTGTTACACTGGAATCCCAAATACAGTAATTACCTTGATGCTGTGAGAAGAACTGATGGAATAGCCGTTTTGGCCATATTTTTGCAAGTAAGTAGAAGCACGCAACCCTCCTTTGTACTGCTACTGTAGAGTTTTCTATTCTTCCAGGGTTTAAAAAGAGAAACCCTCTGAATATATTTTCTAGGGATCATACCACATTGAAGGGCTTGACTTTTGGTAATGCATGCTTTTCAAGTTACAGAGCATGAGTCATGTTATGTCAAATGGTATCCGAAACTACACGCACTTGTCCCAGTGGCTATTGTGTCACTATGTGGCTGGTGGAAACTGTAAATCCAGATGTATTTGCCCCTGCTTTGGGGACACGATGTCAGTAGTGGCCCTCTGACCAGTAGCAGTCAGCTGTCTTCTATGCTGATCATGGACTGATTTCAAGGACGGGTACTGCTCCTAGGCTTTTCGTGAACTTTCTCCCAGGCAAAACTAACTCACAGATAATACATGTAATCCATCCTTTTTTGAAATCCTTTTGGGAGCATGCAGTCTTAGCCAGAAATACTGGCCTTTGCTCTCTCTTGTTTAATTAATATTCACTAGAGATAGAAAGATGGCCATCTGTGTTGAGATCAATTGCAAACAGTAGATCTGACCATGAAGTCTGGATTCCATTCCATGGAATGAAACTTTCCAATTTCTGTACTAGAGTCTGAAGAGTTATTTATCTTTGTTAGGCTAAAATTCAATGTCAACAGGAGTAGCTGTATTGTGAAATTACCCATGATGCTGAGTTTCTGTACTGATATAATTTCATTATTTGGAACATAATATCTGTTGGGGTAGAGACAGGGGGTACAGACAGAGGGGACAGACAGAAGACATAGCTTACTAAGCTGGTAGGGGTGATAGGTTAGGTTAGTGCATTGTCATTTTGTAGTTGATAAATGTTTAGATCCACATATATAAAAACAAGAGAAAGAAGCAGATCAAGCAGAACTCTTGGGTTAGCTCTTGCTTTCTTCCTTTACAGGTAGGGAAAACTCCCAAACCAGAGATGAAGAGAATTCTTGAAGAAATAAATGCTATCAAAACAAAGGTAATGATGTTGGGCTATTCATTATAGGAAGATTGCTGCAAATTTTCAGGACAAAAAAAAAAACACCAAGTGGCATGACTTCCTAGATTTCAAATTCTGATCTACAGCATTGCCAGAATCTGCTTGTGAATAAAACCATGGGTAGCTTTTCATTAACAAGAAAAGTCCTTCTTCCATTTATGTATGCGCCTTCTTTGGCTTTATGGGCCTTGTAATATGCTGAAAATGAGTCATCTCACCAAACTTTACTCACCTAAAAACCAGGCATGGGGTCTTATTTCTTCAGTGGTCAGTGACAAAAGAAAGGCACCTTTGGAAATTGGTCCATTTGGTCTTGAAATAGGCTGCCCAGTGGAGCTGTGGAAATGCCATTGACTAGACATCTGTGTCTCAGATAACATTAGGTGATAAGAATCTCACATTTAATAAGCTGTCTTGTTTGTTATTAGTGCAAATATTATAAATCTAGAGTACCTGTCTTACTTCATTATACGCTGACCTAATCCAATATTCAATAGATAGGCATAATTTCCAGAAGAAAGGAGTCCAGAAGGAAGAGTATTTCTTCACCGGAGTGAGTGAAGCACATTGGTACTGGATGTCACTTGACATGGGGTAGCCCAGGTACAGGAAGTAGCTTCATGGAGTTGTATGTTGTGTCAAGCTTCTCTAGGTCCATCTGTGAGGGTTATTCAGTCCACTTACCTTTACACTGCATTATTATGTATTGTGTAGATGTGGGCTTAGTTTCCTTAGTTCATACCTTTGAAGTATCTGTTTCACTCTCTGTTTCTTAAAATGCCAGAGCTGCATCTTTAACTAATCTTGACTAGAGCTGTGGAAGAGCTTCCTATTTGGTTTGGCTGTGTTTTTTTTAAAGGGTAAAGAAGCTCCTTTTCCAAACTTCGATCCTTCAATTCTTTTCCCTAAATCTCATGACTACTGGACATATCATGGGTCTTTCACTACTCCACCTTGCGAAGAGTGCATCACCTGGATTGTCCTTAGAGAGCCTATCATTGTCAGTTCAGACCAGGTAAACTTCAAATAGATAATATTTTACCCGCTTCTTTTTAGTTACATGTGATAACCTGATATTACTCTTTTGACAAGGAAAATGCTCATTGGATTCTGTGAGAAATTGCATAATTAAAAGGACAGTGAAGAACCGAATGCCTTAGAAACTACCTTGGGACTCCATAGGGAACCTGTAAAAATCTTCAAAGGACTGCAGTCTACAACCTAGTATGTGCATTCAACCTATTAGACACGTCTCTCTATCTGTCTCTGTATGACTCCTACATTAACTAATTGAGTGGAGACAATGACCTTCTGTACTTGGAACAGCTCATTGTTTCGTAGCCCATGTCAGACATCGTGGTGCTTCAAATCCACAGACATCAGAGAGCTTTATAAATCAGTAAAATCGTAACGCAGTGTAGATGGTAAGAGTTTATAACAGTTTGGAGTGTGACTGACAGCAAGCAGTAGTTAATATATATGAGTTCTTGCCCCCGTCAGCTGGAGACCTCTTGTGACATCAACTAAAGAATAATTCTCTGTTTGTTGCGCAGTCCCTGTGTTCCCATGATATTAACTCTTGCTGGCAGGAAGGGATAGACCTAGGTGTGGCTCATACCTTTTATTTTACACAGAGCTTAAAACACTGCATTACACCAATTTGCAACCATTTAAATCAGAACTTTGGCACATTCAGCTAAAGCTTATATTAGGTTTGTACCAACAACTTTGATTATGCAGGATTTTTTCAACCATTTATATTGTCTCAAGCTTCCTCACGTGAAGTGTTCATTGCTTATGATGAGTGTTTGAGGGTGGTCACTGGACAAATCAGGAAATGACGCTGCTGTGAAAAAGTGATTATCTGTGATTAAATGCAGTGGGACAGTTGGGTATCTTAACTACATTGCACACTGAATGAAGCAGGAGTCCAGTGTTCTCACGGAATGCAGCTGAGCATTTCCAGCTTTTTGAACATACTACTTTGCAAATGTGTCTCTTAGAGCATGTTTCTTTCAAAACCATCTTTTTTTCAGAATACAAATTTAATGGCATTGGTGATGGAGTCTGACCCACATTCTAGATGGCATCATGTAACCAAGCAAATTATGGAAGTGTTGTGTCAGGTTCTTGAGACCAGTGTTTCTGGAAGGTATACCAGCTAAATTTTCACAAACAGGAGCAGCATCAGATAACTATAGTTTCTTGTTAATTTGAAAGCCTTCTCTAGTTACTTACCACAAAGAAGTGTTTCTTGTTAATCCGTATTCCCTCTCAATCACATTTATAGAAATTTGAATGCCCTCTTTCATCACATTTCAGCCTATGATTCTACTCGTACCACACAAGTCAGTTTTCTTATCTGACATTATTCCTCTACTCAGCAGACTATAATGATACAATGTCACAAATTTCAAGACTCCAGGATAGTGAGAACATGAACATTAATCAGGTGACTGAAATATTAGGTGGATATTATATGTAGACACATAACTTTTTAATTTATATTCTCAAAGTGGTGAGGTGTTTCGTTGTGTTGATTAATATGCATGTATCACAAAAAAAACCTATTTTCTAGTACTTTGTATTCGTGTGGCTCTTATTGCATCTTATTGAATTGATATGCTTCCTGGTTTCTTGCCCATACAAACATTAAAATACGTGAGCTATTCTGAAACTGGTACTAGTGTGTAAAATACATAAATGGTCTGACTGGTTTCCACAAAATAAATCTGCTTAGAGGTTTATATTATAGAAGATCAGCTACAGATTTTGTTGGGATAAGTGTTGTCATTACTCAGCATCTCTGATATAAAATGCATTTTTGAAGGAATAACTAATCACATCATTGATCCAGCTTCATGAAAAGACTTACTGATCACTGCTGTGATTAGGTCATGGCCTATTTTTCAGCTTATCTAAATTTAGTGAGTATTGGGAAGCATACACACTGTTTGGTAACTGGCCCTACTGTAGAAAAAATGGAGCATATAAGGTGAAGAAGAAATTACTACATACAGGTGCGGCATTTGCTTTTATCCTGAGATAAGAGCTTTTCAGGCAGAAATGGCAGTGTGTGTGAGGCACTGTATGCAAATACAATAGAAAGACTTTCCTCACTCCAGAGTGCCTGCAGTCTGAATAATGTATTCATAAAAGAGGATTGTGTTACCAATTATTTCTAATCCTAGAAAGTGTACTTCCATGGCAGCCTCATTAATAGTAATTATTTTAAGTGTATGTGCATTTACAGTGGATTGTTTGGATGCTTTTGCAGGCAGATGGTAATAGCAGATTAGCCACAAGGATAAGCGCAGTTGCTGTGAGTCAGTACTCTGCAGGAAAAATCAGTTCACCAGGAATCCCTGTGAGATGTAGGGCAGGTGGCCTAGCTGTAAAGATTGCTTTTAATGAAAGGATGGGATTTCAACTGTGGAAAAACTCTGTCCAGTTGCTGCCTATTTTTTTCACCTTTATGTAGCTATAGCCTGAATATATGCCTTTTTTTTACTGAGTAGGGCAGATCTTCCCCAAATAACAGTAAAAGCCACCAATCTCTTCTCCAATAGTACCTTATCAGTATTAAAAAACTGATGAACTATTTTCATCTCCTCATCTCATTTTTCATCTCCAAATTATTCTTCATCTGAAATCTGAAATTTGATTTCAGATGAGTAATCCAGCTGATGCATATTATTCTGGTTATAAATATGACTTCATCATTGTTCAAGCAAACTGAGACAGCTGCCTTTTCTGAGCCATGTAGTGAAGAGCAGTGTTGAGATGCCTGAGCTAGCTCAGTCCGTAAACTGGATTTAGTATAGTCCCAGTGAACCCAGCTTTTACAGCCCAGATGGAGGTTCTGCTTCTGTCGGACTTGAACTCAGAGCTGTAAAAGGTAGATACATTAGCGTATTGAAGCTAATTGCAAACAAAGTTGATGCGTGCCACGCGTGGGGCTACGTTTTCAAGTGTGCACATGGGACAATGTGTGCATTCTTTTCATGGTAAGCCGTTCAAACAGGGAAGTGTCAAGTGTCTGAATCACAGCTGATACGCTTTCTGTCTAATGTTGTGCACAGCATTGACAGCAAAAGAACGTAATGTATCTGTAAGTGGGTATATGTGTTGCATCCTTTGAAAATCAGAAAGCAGTAGAGGAAGAGCGTTATACAGTTTTGAAGAGTATGGGGAGAACTCTTCCTATCTTTCCCTCAAAAAAACCCATACCTTAGTTGAAAGAAAAGGCCAAGGAGAGTCAAGGTGCAGATCCTGTTTACAAACCATTTGAAACCTTGACCGAGTCATTATCCAGATTTACATTCCTGTTATTAATAATGGACTTTTTTGTGTCACTGCAGCAGAATATATCCTCTGCTACAGACCCACCACGGAAATGAACATAGTTTATAATTTATCCTTGACATCTTGCCATTCCGGAGGCTTCTTAACAAACAGGCACCAAAACAGGGTTAGAGCGGGAGAGGTTTATTGAGGCATAGGCTGTTCTATTTGCATTTTCTGAGGACTTCTCACAGTTTCTGTGGCTGTACAGAGTTCTGTAGACAGTACATAAATGACAGTACTTTTCACAATCCTGTTTAGATAGGACCCATTTTTTTCTGTCCTGACTATTTCTAAGATTATTACTGCTAGGAAAAAAGCATGAGTACAGTTCTTGTGGTGACGGGGTGAAGGACTTTTCACAACTTTGAAGGAGGCTTTCACCCCAGCTTCTTGGGCTGGACCAGCCTCCCTGGTTTAGCTGTTGGAGTGTGGATTTGATTCCAAGGGATTTTCATCAGGACACTTCAATTTTTGATCTCCTGCAGATGGCAAAGCTTCGCAGTCTATCCAAGAATGCCGAGAATGAACCTGATCTGCCCCTGGTTGATAACTGGCGCCCAACTCAGCCTCGGTATTTCAGGATGGTGAGCGCATCATTCCTCTAGGACCTGGCTCAGGTTAGGTGGCCCTGAGTGAGGCAACCTCTAGAACTAAGAGATGGCTTTGATGTGTGTCGTCTGTTGCATTTAGACATAACTCCAGCTGTAGGTCCGAAGGCTGAAACTTTGAGTCGTGAAATGTGAATTTCACTTTCAGAGGATAACATTTACTTAGGCAAATCCTACCATTAAAGTGGAAGTAGAGAATCTGTTTGGCTCTTCACAACTGCTTTAAGCTTAGCTTTTGTTAATAGTACAAAGGAATAAAGAAGATGCTACTAACAACTACAAAACCATTTCCTATTGCCCACATGTCCCTTGATGTTTGCCTTATTCCATGCTAAAGAGGTTGCAGTTAAGAGAAGTAATTGTTTTCAGCATAAAAATGTATTTTTCAGTAGTTGTTTCCAGCATTATCCGTATCTGAGCTGCTCTGAGCTGCACCAGTTAATGCACAAGGCATTCTTGTAAATAAATGAGAGCACTCTCTTGGTATTTGATAGTCACATAAAATGTGAAAAAAATAGAAAATTGCATCATAACCATCGAAAAAGAACTAGGCTTTTGGCTTCTTAAAACAATTGACAGGTGAAACAGAGGTCTGTTCTGAAAATTGTATTCACCAAGTTATACGTAGTTAAAACTGTGGAATGGGGGAAGAGCTGTTTCTGTTTGTGTCAGAACTGGTTGTCCATATTAAAAGACTAATTTGCATTTTAATATTGTAGCACTCAAACTGACATGGATTTTGAGAACTTGGTCTTTGTATCTTGAATATATATTTTCTCTATGTATGCAAGTGGCTTTTCTGTGTAAAACGGGTGTTAAGACAGCAAGAGTTCTTAATCTTTTCAGGGTTTTTTTTGAGTCAGATTCTCACTGCGTGTGCAAATATAATTCATACAATCTTAGAGGTCTTTTCCAACCTATTATTCTAAGATCATCAAGTCAACCCAACACCACCATGTCCTCAAGTACCACGTCTGCACATTTTTTGAAAACCTCCAGGGATGGGAACTCCACCACTTCCCTGGGCAGCCTGTTCCAATGTCTGAGCACTCTTTCAGTAAAGAAATTTTTCCTAGTATCTAATCTAAACCTCCCCTGGTGCAACTTGAGGCCATTGCCGCTTGTCCTATTGCTAGTTAGCTGGGAAAAGAGACCAACACCTGCCTCACTACAACCTCCTTTCAGCAATAAGGTCCCCCTCAGCCTACTCCAGACTAAACAGCCCCAGCTTCCCACACCTGCTCCTCACAAGACTTGTTCTCTAGACCCCTCACCAGCCTCGTTGCCCTTCTCTGGACACGCTCCAGCACCTCAATGTCCTTCTTGTAGTGAGGAGCCCAAAACTGAACACAGTACTCAAGGTGCGGCCTCACCAGTGCTGAGTACAGGCGCATGATCACCTCCCTGCTCCTGCTGGCGAAATATAATCGATCCTGCTGTCAATGAGATTTGTGCATGAATACCTGAAACCACAGTTTGACTCTCCTGATCAAAATGCAGTTGACCAGGCTGTTCTTGTCTCTTGTTTTGGTGTAAAGAACAATGAAACAGGATTGTAAGCCTGTATGTGAAATAACAGTATTTCTGCATTAAAAAATCCAACAATAATAAATTTATTTACTTAAGAATTTCTGTTCTGTGTGTTTTTTTCCAGTTTTAGAGACGTAAAAACAACAGAATTTTAAAGAAAGACTTGTCAATATCCTCTGCGGTACACCTTAACGGAAATTGATGATGGATGGTATATTTGTCAGATGTTTGTTTGAAGTGCAAGAGTACTGATAATATTTCATGTGACTGCAAGCAAGGAAATAGCATGTTCAGTGTGCTACATCTTTGAGACATCCACATCTGTTTTAGTGAGATCACTCTATTCTGACAATGGCTTTCTTGTAAGGTTACAGGAATCGACTCCTTTGCAAGTTGATTGCACAGTGGACATGTTCAGTCTGTGTCTAAATCCATTAACTGGAGTGGTAATTTATGTTGAGCTCTGGAAGTATGAAGCAGCTGCTGCTCTGGCAGTGGCCAGACCCCGAGCTGCTGTGCTCGAGGGCAGGAGGAGGTTGCTGAACTTGGTGATGAGATGGGGGGAGTCTGTGCCCTGTCCGCAAGGCTGCCCACTGTGAAAGAGTCTGGACCATGTCCTCACTTCGCTTTCTTCCTTCAGATATGTAGTGTTATGGCTGGGAAACTTAATTTAGTGGTGGTTGGTATTTCCCAACGGATTTCCCAATTGGATTGCATTGCACTTTTCATTTGTAAAATGATTTGTTTGTGAAATGATTCAGAGGAGTAAACACCCGTTTAGGTTGCATGCATGTATTGCTGACTTTGACACAGACTGTCTTACATGTACATACTTCCACTTACTCGATGGATGACTTACACCAGTAAAACCTATGCAGGTCCCTATGTTTGAAAACTTTTTTTTTTTAAAAATACTTGATTAGAGGTAATTTCTTCCCAGCTGGGTTGTTCCAGGCCAGTTCAAAGTATCGCTTTCTGTTTGACCACCAGTACCCAACACAGTGTTCACTGTAGGGATAAGAACCTGCTGCTGGCTGTGCTTTGTACTGCAGAGGAAGGTTTGATGCATAAGCATTCCTTCAGCTCAGAAACTTCTAAGTAAATATCCAAAACAACATCAGGAAGTATTCTGTATCTGGTAACTGATGTTATTCTGAGCAGGAATGCAAGTCACAGAACTTCACTGACCGTGCAGAACAGAGTTCTGATAGAATACCCCGTGCTTCCTGCCCTCAGGTGAAAACAGCAATTTCCTGATGCGTGAAAATATGAGAAAAAAATACCCAAAACACCTTTCTGCTTTCTACCTGTTTTTCTTCAATCAATTCTGCAGTATGTATCTGTTTGCTTACATGTTTCTTCATTAGAAAAAGGAATTTTGAAGCAAAAAATATTTTTTCTGAAATACATAATTTGCTGTGAATTAGAACACAAGTTATTTTGTAATGTTCTTTATTAAACTAAGTTGCATATCTTAGAGCTTAGAGCAGACTTTATCTTTCTAACAATTTATGACATTGCAAAACTGGGATATGTAATCTCGGGGGAGTTAACAATGCGGTGGTTTCCCAGTCCCACTTTGCAAAGTTACTGTCTGGGTTTTGGAAATGAAGCTGAAGTCAGTCTCATCCTCGTTTATTAGCTTTTGAAGTCGAAGTAACCTCTCTGAAGAGGTGTCATTTGACATTTTCATGCTGTTGGTTTCCTAACCATTTATCATTAGCAAAAGGTAGGCTAATATAGGCTCTGGACTATGTGGACTCTGTTGCAGGTAGGAGAAAGTGTGTGAACATGGGTTTTGGCAGCTGTTTTACAGACCCCTTCCAGTGGATCTTACTTTTAGGTAAGATCTATCCTGCCTAAACTTAGTCAGACTAAAAGATATCTGTGATAAACATGTGGGAAGTCCCTTTTCTCATGTTGCTCGTTGGGCACCTCTGCTCTAGCCCCAGCATCATGCTGGTCGGAGGAGCTACCCTCAGGTTACCTGTGGAAGGGAAGGGATCAGCTAGCAGTCTCACTTTATGGAGGTCTCTGAGGCAAGCAAGAGGAGGTGGATGTAGATACCAATCTAAAATTTTATATAAAAATAGACATGGATTTTAGTGGGGAAGAAGAGTCAAAATCATTCAGGTGATAGGTATTTCTGATGAATTTAGACTCATCAAGTCTGCTTTAGATCAGGACTACACTGGATTAAATGTGATTTATTCTATATCCAAATTCATGCCTTGGAAATGTCATTAGAGTCATCTGTACAAAAATGGACAGATCTTTAGACCCCTTCTTTTATGTTAAATAAGACAGTATTTTGGAAACTGTGTGCATGGCTGTTAAGACCATGAGAAGAATTCTGAATTGTTTTGCCCATATTTTCAGATTTAATTGAAAAAAGAAAAACAGTTCAAATTTCCCCTCACAGTGAAGGAATCTTGAAAATTTAAACAAATGCAACTAGACAGTAATGCCTGAAGCAATGCTGCAAAATATGACACACTAACTTCACTCCCAAAATTCTGTGCTTTGTGTTTTGCTGGAGGAAAAAGGAGAAGGTTTCCATGACATCATTTCATCAAAAACATAGCCTTACGGCTAGAATCAGGCTGCTGTGCGGTTTTTTGCTCCTTGTAATAAAGTATCCTGTGGGGAATGTTTGGGATCGTGAGAACTGATTGGCACAGACATTCTGTCGTGCCAGCCGGCCGCGTGGCAGCGGTGACGGCTGACCAGGGCTGACGTCAGCTGGGAAAGCCGTCCCTGCAGAGGGACACGCAGATGGTCCCTGGCCACGGTCGTCAGAGGGACGCGTCACCCCTCTAACGGAACGTGCTGAAGTCTGGCTTGGTTTGGGTGAACATAACACATACGTGCTGTGTAAACACACATTCTGTCACTGTTTTTTGTTAAGAGAGGTGCCTGACACTGATTAGGGTAGCAATCTCACCTGGGATCTCTGCAGGGTGGGTAGGATTTTCTGTTACGACATCTGACACAGGCCTAGAAGTGCTCAAGTCAGCTTCCAAACATCAGCACCAGAGAGACTCACGGTCATTTTTACTCATTGAGATCTGACATTATTACAAAAAAACCTACTGCAAAGAACATAATGATACTTTTATTCATTAAAACTCTATTCCTTTATTAAGTTTTCCAATGATGTGCTGGCTACCGGTTTCACAAATATTTAAACTCTGCTCCTGAAGGAGCTATGAGACATGATTGAAATAAAAAGATGCTGATACTATATAAAAAGCAGGTAGTCTTCAAATAATACAGATATTAGAACAATATTTGTGAGTAGACTATGCTTCCAGTATATTCAAAAGTATTTTACTGTAGAATTAATGAGTAGTGTAGCTTCTGTTGACTTCCCCAAATCCCCCATTTATTCAGTGCATTATTTAGCAGCACAAATTGATATGTGAGAGAATAATCACCCAAAAAGAATAGACCCTTATGACTGAGCAGTCAACTTTCCAAGTGTAGAAATAGTAGCAGGTACTTTTTTTTTGTTCCTGTGAAATTAAGTATGTGTCTACCTTAGTGCTGTACTTCAAATCAGGTCCATATCAGCTGCTAGTGGTTCAGACTACTTCCTAAAGCAGACATTGTGTAAAAGCCCAGTCACGGAGCAGAAAGCTGTTGTGTTAAACCACGTTGAAACACATGGAAAAAAGAAGATAATTCCTCATCTAAAAAAAACCCATCAAATCATGGTACATTTAAAATGAGAGACAAAAAAAGCCATGGAAGAAGACAATGGGTGGTGTTAGCCATCAGAGCAGGCTGTGGAATCAGAAAACAGAAGCCTATCTGGCTGCATTTTTGAAGGTGTCCAGTTTTAAGGAGCTTTCTGAGTGTTTTTTGCAGACCTCCCAAGCATGAAGAGATGCCTAAATTCACGCTTGCTTGAAAAAGTAAACTGACACTCGTTCATCAGTGACAAGAGCTGGCACTTTGATTCCCAGTTTCAGCTACTAGGTCTGGAGAAAGAAGTTTGCGAAGGACCTTGAATGTCAAAGCAAGTCATGTGTGTTAAATGTGACAGGTAAGACATTTGGGATTCAAAGAGGTGGTGACACAACGCAGAAGACAGAACAAGAAAAACGATCTTAGCAAACAGTGGAAAGGTTGCGTTTGCCAGTGCTGGAGGAAAGGGCCCTGCAGCAGTGAGGGTGTGAGACGTGGAGAGCCCCAACTGACTTTCAGCTGGTTGGATGAATAGGCGCTGCCCCCGGGTATCTTAACAGGAGGGACTGGAAAGAGTTACAGGTAGCTTGGGTGAGGCCTGGACCATAGGCCTGAGTTGTTACTGTGAGGTGGTATTAGCCCTCTTACCCAAGCAATTCAGGGTGTTAAAAGATCACTCTCTCATGATGACCTTGAAGTTAATAGTCAGAGATCTGGCAACAGGTCAAGATTTTTGTTTGGCCAGAAGACTTCTCTGCATAAAGATTATCCATGCTAATACTGTCTTCTCACAGCAGCTCTGGTTCTCTAGATCTTATTGGACTTGCTTATCACAACTTTTCTTTGTTTTTATTACAACTAAATACAGGTGTTTGAATACTCTTCTGTTCTGGGCTCAAGGTTGAACATCAGCTCTAGGCTTCCAAGGCCAAGCTCAAACATATCTCAGGAGAGAAAAAATGTCAGTCTGGTGAAAGCTCATCACAGATGTATCCAGATTTTTTGTAATCAAATAGTTCAGGTAAAATTTCCATTCTTGGTGGTTTTTGGTTTTTTATTTTCCAATTAGGCTGTGTCTGAATATTTAAAAAGAGATACCGACTCTGATTCCCATTCCTGGGTGAAGATTTGAATTTCAGTGCAAGAGAATTTCTTCAATAAAGCTGTAATAGTCTTGATGTTTCTGACATTAAATGTTATTATGTTTTATGTGTGTGTAATGGTTGTACTGCAGAAGTCCTACAATGTATTGAACTGATTCCTTTTACAGGTGAATATGGATCACTGGCACTGTGTTTAGAGAGTAGTCTCGTCAATGACCACGTATATTAATGTCACAGCATCCATACTAACAGCATCTTTTAGATCTCACTAGGCTTATAGTATTAAGAGGCCTATTCCACAGCTTTTGGGCATTAGGGTACCTCTCACCATGACACAGGAAGGAGCAACAAGCAAGGAAATACGCAGTCGGACATTTCCTAGGTAGCTATGGTGGAAAGCTAACAACACTTTTGCGGACAGGCCCTGCAGAACCAGACAAGCTCTTTCTGCTCAGGCAGATATTCCAGAAGGTATTTGGCTGTTGCTAGGGTTTCCATACGTCAGTGATATTTTCCATAGTTTGGCACATATCTGAGTTTTTTGCTATTACCTGATAACTTGGCGATGGCATTGCACAGTCTGACACAGTGTGACATACCTCATATACATGCTAGGTATCTTAAACAACAAAAAGTTGTAGATTTCCTCTTATGTATAGCAGCAATGTAAAATCCCTCCAGCTGTAAGTGAAGACCAGGTTCGGGACCTCCTGAAGAACCTAAACATACAGAAGTCCATGGGACCTGATGAGATGCATCCCAGAGTCCCGAGGGAACTGGCTGATGTAGTTGCCAAGCCACTCTCCATGATATTTGAAAAGTCATGGCAGTCAGGG